>Ga0210391_10000294_pt1 | contig 57154 bp, 40 predicted proteins | sample IncBWC12OmetaG_FD_160573 | JGI IMG/M metagenome (GOLD analysis project Ga0210391, IMG submission 160573) | Forest soil microbial communities from Barre Woods Harvard Forest LTER site, Petersham, Massachusetts, United States - Inc-BW-C-12-O ...
CCGAACGTAGTGGAGTTCGGATCGCTGGTCAGGTTCACCTGTCCTACCTTAGACCACGTGCCGCGGAGCTTCAGGTAATCCAGGTTTTTGATGCTCTTCAGAGCCTTGATGGCGTCGCTCGCGAGGAAAGACAAGCCAACCGAAGGATAGAAGAAGCTGTTGTTGGGCGGATTCAGGATGGAAACCCAGTCGTTACGACCGGTAGCCTCCAGGAAGAGGTAATTCCGGAACCCAATCTTCAAGTCCCCATAAAGACCCACCAGGCGGGCGTTATAGGTGCCGTTGCTGGCGGTCGGGGAGTTGGGTGAGTTGCTCAGGTTGAAGAGGCCCGGCGTATTCAGACCCGTAACGGAGGCCGAAGTAGAATTCGACACGTTGTTGTGCAGCGAAGTACCGCCCACGAGGTTGAAGGTGAAGTCCTTCACGTTCTTCTTGAAGGTTACGTAGAAGTCGGAAGTCAACCTTGTATAATAGTCATTCGTGGAAGTGACCGATCCGGGGATGTTCGACTTCGAACCGCCGCTGGCTACAATGGCGAATTGGGTATAGGTAAATTTGTTCGTGGTGGTCAGATCGGAGATATTATCCGTAGTGACCCCCAGACGGTAGGTAAGGTTCAACCAGGAAACGGGGTTCCAATCCAATTGGGCGTTCCCGATTAAGTAGTCATTGCGGGTCAGCTCCCTATCGTTGGATGCCTCGAAATAAGGGTTCTGATACCAGGGATTCTCATACCCGTTCGGATTGGCGAACTTGTTGTTCTGCCAATCCTTGTAGCTCGTGATAGGCACATTCCCGGGAATGTTAATCAGGTTATTGAAAATGTCCCCGCCATTCCAGGTAATGTTATACCGGTTCTGGGTATAGCCGATGGAGTAAGTGGCATTTACGTGATTGACCAGCTTCTGGGTCCCGTTCAAACGGAAGGTTGCCCTATTGTATGAATCCCCGGGCATGATGCCGGTGATGCTTGCGTACTGGGCTGCCAGGTAAACTGTTGAAACGTCATTACCCGTGGTGAGGTTGAAGTCCGTTTGGTTGGTGGCGCCGGTATTCCAGAATTTCCACCTGGAATCATTATAGGAGTAGGGCACCATTTGTTGGGAACCGTCTGCCAGGGGATTTCCGAGAGGGACTATCTGGCCATTGAATTTAGGACCGTAAGATTCATTTTCCAGGTCGGAAAATACTGGAGTACCATCCGGATTCACACCGTACCCGTTACCACCGCCGCCATATGACTTCTGTAATTTGGGGTAGAAAGCGATGTTCTGATAGGTTTGGGTCTGCGAGATACCCACCGAGGTGGCGCCCTTGCGACCCTTCTTGGTGGTGACCACCAAGGCTCCGTTGGAGGCGTCCGAACCATACAAGGCAACGGCACTCGCACCGTTCAGGACTTCGATGTTTTCGATGTCACCGGGGTTGAGGTTCCCCAATACTGCATTGGGAACGACGGAACCGTCGAGTACGATCAGTGCCTGGTTATTCCCCAACAACGAACGCTGACCGCGAAGGACCAGGCGATAGTTGGGGTTCACACCTCCGCTGACGTCGCTCACGATCAGACCGGCTACCTTACCGGCAAGGGCTGCTTCTACATCAACGGGTTTCGTAGCTACGAGATCATCACCCTTCAGGTCGGTAGCATTGTAGCTTTGTTCTTTTTTTCTTGCTTTTAAACCACCTGCCGTTACCACCACTTCATCCATGGTGCTGACATTCTGTGTGAGGACAACAGAATAATGATCCTGAGAGGAAACGACGACAATTTTGGTGGGACTGAAGGCAATCGCGGAGATCACAAGGGTGGCGCCGTCCTTGGCGACAATCTTGAACTCTCCTCGTACGTTAGTGACCGTCCCGGCGTGGGACCCTTGAATGCGAATTGACGCACCTTCGATGGGTTGGCCGTCATTGCTCGCAATCTTGCCGGTGATAGTCCTTGTCTGGGCTAATGCCGTAATAGAATACAGCATTAACACCGATAAGAGTGTAATTAATTTTCTCATGTCTGTGGTTTTTAAATTGTCTTGAACGGCAAATTATCATAAAATCCGGCTTTAACAAAAAAATATGTTTTGTTTCCGGGCAATTTAAAACCCTTGACGAAAATGTGATATTTACTATATATATATATTCGGAAATATTCAATCCCTTGCCGATCCAATACCCATTGATTTGCAACGTCGAATTCCCTTAAACCGATCTAGTAGTCAAATGAATATGCGTATCTGGCCTAAATATATTAAAAAATAGAAATGTTAATAAAAATCAGGGTCAAGGCCCTTTTTTGGAGATTTGGTCACAAAAAAACACCTGTGACCCATGAAATATATCATTTTGGTCGAATAGAAATTTGTTAATGCCCTCAAAAACGTTGGAAAAAGGGAGGAAATCGCGAAGAAAATGGGCGGAACTAAGTTATCCTGAGGCGTGAAAAAAAGTTACCGTGAAAGCCCGGGGACCCGGTGGGCAATGTATCGTAAGGATCACGCCTGGCCATAAACTTTCCACACGGGTTCGCGTAAGGGCGCCCCTCCTTCCGTACAAATGAAATAGAAAATATTCGCAAGCTGCGCGGGCGATACCCAGGTGCTGGGATCCGCATCGGGCATGCTTTTCCGGTTGGCCGGCGTATCTATGGTAGAAGGCGCGACGACGTGAGTGACGACATCCTTACCCTTGGCTTCGGCATTGAGTATATCTGCAAGATGAAACAACAGCCCCTTGGTCAGGGCATAGGCCACGGCATGTTTGCCCTGCGCCGGAACGAGGGCCGGTCTTGCCCCAATCAGGATGATCCTGCCTTTCCCTTTTTCCATCATGTGCGCAAACAGAGGTTTTGCCACATGGAAGGCCGTAAGGAAATTCAGGTGGAACATTTTCTCCAGGTCGGCGCTCTTGGTATCGATCACTTCTCCGGGCATGAATCCCCCTACGAGCAGCAGCGCGGAATCTATGGTTTGGTAGGACCGGAGGGTATCGGAAATATAAGCTCCTGCCTCCCCTTCATCGGTCAGGTCGACGTCCTGTTCTTCGGGAGCGATCACGCGGAATCCCTTTTCCAGAAACAGCGCGGCCACGGTCTTTCCCAAGCCCCCGCTCGCCCCCGTGATGATTATAGTACGCTCTGTCAAGTGGCTGAATTTTTGTTCTGTTAAAAGTACCACATTTGTATCCAAAACCGCTATCGTGACTTTTAAAGACATAACATTACCGGAAATAGACGAAACGCTTAAACGAGCGTCGGACGCTTTTTTCAGCTTCAAAAATCTTTCCCTCGCAGCGCGTAGGGATATCCTTCATTCGATCGCAACCGGTCTCGAGGCGCACGCGGACGACCTGGTGGCTACCGCCGCCTCGGAAACGCACCTGGGAAATGACCGCCTGAAAGGTGAACTTGGCCGCACCTGCTTTCAACTGCGCAGTTACGCCGACGCGGCAGCAGCGGGCCATCACCTGGAACCGCGCATAGACCACGCCATGCCTGATCGAAAGCCCGCGCCCAGGGCTGATATCCGAAAGGTCATGGTCCCACTGGGGCCTGTCGTCGTCTTCGGCTCCAGTAATTTTCCTTTTGCCTATTCCACAGCCGGCGGAGACACGGCTTGCGCCCTGGCTGCAGGTTGCCCGGTAATCGTCAAGGCGCATCCTGCCCATGCGGGCACTTCTGAAAAAGTAGCCAACATCGTATTGGCCACACCAGGGTTGCCCCGGGGGGCCTTTGCCCACGTGCACGGGATGGCCTTCGAAGTCGGTAAGGCCCTGGTCACGCACCCTCTCGTGAAAGCCGTTGGTTTCACCGGTTCCACTTCGGGTGGAAGGGCACTCTTCGATTGGGCCGCCTCCAGACCGGATCCCATTCCCGTCTTTTCCGAAATGGGGAGCATCAATCCCGTTTTCCTGTTACCGGAACGCCTGGCTGTGGCGGCCCTCGATGTCGCCACTCAATACGCCGCCAGCATAACCCTGGGGGTAGGACAGTTCTGTACGAACCCCGGCCTACTGGTCGGTATCCGGGGGTCCGGCCTTGACGCATTCCAATCAGCGCTTTCTGCCCAAATGGCCAAGGTTCCCGCCGCGCCCATGTTGCACCCGGGCATTGCCAGGGCATACGCGGATCGCCGACAAACGGCGTTGTCTCAGTCAGGCGTAGATACCCTGGCGAGCGGCGAAGGCACCGAGGGAGTCCCCACCCTGGCCAGAACCAAAGCAACCGAATTCTTGTCCAATCCCGTATTGCATGCGGAAGTCTTCGGACCTTATTCCCTCCTCGTCGAGTGCTCGGATGCCAAAGAAATGTTGAAAGTTGCGCTCCACTTAGAGGGACAACTGACCAGCACGCTGATAGCCACCGAAAACGAATTTCAAAGCAACGGAGAATTGGTGGAAATCATCCAGCAGCGCTGTGGACGCTTTGTCTGGAACGGCGTGCCCACGGGCGTGGAGGTCGTGGCCGCCATGCAACACGGAGGACCTTACCCCGCCACGACGGACAGTCGTTTCACTTCGGTGGGAGAGGACGGCATTCGACGTTTTATGCGGCCCCTGTGTTATCAGAATGTTCCGGACGCGATGTTGCCGGATGCGCTGAAGGAATCCAACCCCCTGGGGATATGGCGCCTCGTCGACGGCGAATGGCTCCGCTAGCCCAGGTCGAACGACTGGTGGCGCTCAGGTATTTCGACGTTGGTGAACCCTTTTTCCGCGAGGTGTCCCTGGAATCCCTGCTGGACGGGATATTCTCCATGAACGACAAAAACCTTTTTAACTTTCGTGGTGTCCTGCCCGGCCAGGAAGTGCAGTAGGTCTTCATAGTCCCCGTGGGCGCTCATGCTACGCATTACTCCTACTTCGGCCTGAACGTCGTATTCCTCTCCGTAGATGTGTACCTTTTTGGCTCCCCCCATGAGTTGTCCCCCCAGGGAATGGGGTTCGCAATAGCCCACGATGAGGATGGTATTTTTGGCGTCCCCGATATTATTGGCAATGTGATGCTTCACCCTCCCGGCATCGGCCATCCCGCTGGCCGAAATGATCACTATGGGATCTTTCCGACCGTTCAGCGCCTTGGACGAATCGACGTCTTTGATATACGTCAACCTTTTGAAATCGAAAGGGTCGCTGTCCACCTTGAGGATTTCCTGGATATGGGCATTGAAGTTTTCCGGGTGGTGCTCAACCACCTGGGTAGCCTCGAAACTCAGGGGACTATCCACATAATAATCCAGGTCGGGCAGCGTATGGTTCAATTCCATTTGATTGAGCATGAAAAGCAACTCCTGGGTGCGCCCCACACTGAAGGCCGGAATGACGAGTTTCCCTTTTTTCTGGATGCACGTTTTGGTGATCCAATCCAAAAGTGTCTGTTGCGTATTGGTCAGGGGTTGGTGGAGGCTGTTGCCGTACGTCGACTCGATCAGGATGTAATCCGCCTGGGGTATGGGCTGGGGACTGACCAGTATTAGATCCTGGTACCGGCCAACGTCTCCGCTAAACGTAAGGTGGGTCACCTTTTCTCCCGAGGTAATGGTCAAATGGACCGACGCCGCACCGACGATATGACCCGCATCCAGGTACAACAAATCGAGGCCTTTTTCGATCGTATAAGACTGCCCGTAGGGGACCTCCACGAATAAACCCATGGCCTTCTTCATGTCTTCAATTCCGTAAAGAGGCTCGATAGGTGGTAAGTGCCGCGCCGCCCGCTTCTTGTTTTCGTAGTGCGTGTCATCCCTTTGAATGGTCGCGGAATCTTCCAGCAAAACGTTGCAAAGTTCCCTGGTTCCGGGCGTGGCGAAGATTTTGCCTGTAAAACCATCTTTCACCAATTTCGGCACGAGCCCGGAGTGATCGATGTGCGCGTGCGAAAGAACGAGGTAGGCTATCTCCTTCGCGTCGAATCCGAAGTCCATGTTCCAGGCTTCCCCGTCTTTTCCGAGGCCCTGGAACATACCGCAATCGAGCAATACTTTTTTTCCGTTATCGAGGGTAAGTAAGTGTTTGGAGCCGGTGACGGTACGGGCAGCTCCATGGAAAGCAATCGTCATTTTATGTTTTTGATTTGAAAGACCAGGTAATCCAGAACTCGGCGACGGCCTCCCCATCCTTATTGATACCTACGGTATATACTTTGCAGGTTTGGGGCTGACCTTTGCCAACGGCATATTGGATAGCAGCCTGGATCAGGCGCCCGTCCTTGGAGAGGAAGCGCGTCAATCCCCGGGCTTTCTTGTGATATTTTGCCTCCATTTCCACGATGAGCATGGATATCTTTCGCTCCGAACCACACACGTGAAACATGGCGAGGGCCCCCGTGGACATCTCGGCAGCCATGGCCAGGCAGGCGAAATAGGTAGACTTGAAGGGATTCCGGGAAGCCCAGCGATAGGGCACCGAAACGAGGCATTCTTCTTCGTTCATGGATCGGATACGTACACCCGAAAAAAAAGCGCTAGGCAAATTCCTCAGGAGGAATGCATAATACGACCAGCGATGGGTCGTCATTCGGATAAAGCGCTCTTTGGAGGTACTGTGGTTGCTCATGATTAGTATGAGGCCGGGTCCAATGCCCTGGGCGACCAATCGTTAAGGAAAGATATGATCTTTTCTTTGTTATATCCCTTCCCTTGCTCCAGGTATTCCGAGTTCTGGATATGGACCGGGGCTCCCTTGTCATTCAGGATCACGAATACCGGGAAACCGAATCTTTGGGGATACCCCAACAGGGTCATCAGGGCGAGGTTTTCATTCTCCTTGCTGAAATTGAGATGGTAAACGATAAAATTTGCGTTAAATGCCGAATCGATCTGCCGGTCCTGGCGGCTCAATTCATAAAAGCGTGCACACCAGATACACCAGTTCCCACCGATTTCCAGAAAAACGTTCTTGTGGTTGGCGGCGGCTGTTTTGATCGCCTTCTGAACGCCTGCTACCGCATCCTCTTCGGGATGATAGGCGTGAAACGTGGACAAGTCCTGAGCCCCGCAAGCGAGCCCCACCCTAAGAAAAGCCACCAATAAAAAAATCGTTTTCATATGCTTTCGTCGATCTGGCCCCGCAAGAGGTCCTCGAATACTTCCCTTTTCCGGATCAGCCTGGGCTTGCCTTCCAAGAGGAGCACTTCCGCGGGTTTCAAACGGGAATTGAAATTCGATGACATTTGAAATCCATACGCTCCCGCGTTATAAAATACGAGAAGGTCCCCCTCCCGAACTTCATTCAGCTTGCGGTCCCAGGCAAAGGTATCGGTTTCGCAGATATTCCCGACTACGGTATAAATCCGCTCGGGACCTCCGGGGTTGGAAAGGTTTTCGATCCGGTGGAAAGAATCGTAAAACATGGGGCGGATCAGGTGATTGAAGCCCGAATTCACTCCAACGAACACGGTTGCGGTGGTTTGCTTGATGATGTTGGCCTTCACGACGAAGTAACCGGCTTCACTGACCAGGTATTTACCCGGTTCGAACCAAACCTCCAGGGGGCGGCCATATTCTTTGATGAAGGCGTTGAATGCCGAGCAAACGCTTTTCCCCAGCGCTTCCACATCCGTTTCGGGTTCTCCCTCCTGGTACGGCACCTTGAACCCGCTGCCCAGGTCAATGAATTCCAGGCGATCGAAATGGCGGGCGTCCTCGAACATGATCTCCAATCCCTGGATGAACACGTTGACGTCCTTGATATCGCTGCCCGTGTGCATGTGCAGGCCGTTCACGTGTATCTTGAAGGTCTTGACGATCCTTTCGATGTGCCGGATCTGGTGAATGGAAATCCCGAATTTACTGTCCATGTGACCCGTGGAAGTCTTGTAATTCCCGCCTGCCATGATGTGGGGATTGAGGCGGATGCAGATCGGATAGGAATCGCCGAAACGGTTCCCGAATTGCTCCAGGGTGGAAATATTGTCAATGTTGAGGAGCACGCCCAGGTCCTTGGCTTGTATGATTTCTTCCAGGTCCACTCCGTTGGGGGTGAACAGGATATTGCGGGGTTCGAAACCCGCGAGCATGCCCAGTTTGACCTCATAGATGCTCACGCAGTCCAGTCCAGCACCCAGGGATCTGATATAGCGGAGAACGTTGATGTTGGACAAGGCCTTGCAGGCGTAGAAAAAACGCGTAGAACATCCCGAAAAAGCTTTTTGCAGCTTCTGGTATTGCTCTTTTATTTTATCCGCGTGATAAATGTATACCGGCGTCCCGAATTCACGGGCTATCTGTATCAGCTGTTCGGAATCTGGGGACATAATATATCTTTTGTGTTGGCGCGCCTCCGGCGCGTCTATTATTCGGTGGCTTCGCCCGACCAGTCGATTTCGCCTTGTGGATCCGGCCTGTCCGTTTCCACCGGGTTATCCCCGGTCATTACGTAGGGCTCGATAGGCTGATCCATCAGGACTTCGTTGATACTGGGCAGCTCTCCCGGAGAATTCAAACCAAAATAATCCATGAAGGTCCGGGAGGTACAATAGACCAGGGGTTTGCCCGGCATTTCCTCATTCCGGCCGGAAATGATGATTAGTTCCTTTTCGAGCAGCTTTTGCACCGAGTAATCACTGTTGACACCCCGGATTGCTTCTATCTCACCCTTAGTTATGGGCTGTTTATAGGCAATGATGGCCAGGGTTTCCAGGGCTGCCGCGCTGAGGCGCTTCAGGAACTTGTCTCCTACCAGGAGGGCCACCGTCTTGTGGTATTCCTTTTTGGTGAGGAATTGCCAACCGCCTCCGCTTTCCCTTACCTCGAAGGGATAAAACTCGGTATTGTATTTTTCCCGGATCGCGTCTACCGCCGCGCTGATTTGTTCGGGCACTGCCCTGTCCTCGATGAAGCCCAGGGCATTATTCACCAGTTCCAGGAGCTCCGGATTGGTCAGGGGCCGGTCACTGGCAAAGATTAATGCTTCGATATGCGGGATGATCTGGCTAAGCTCCATATTGCATCAGCCTTGTAGTGCGGCCGCCCCACTGACGATCTCGGTGAGTTCCGTAGTAATGGCTGCCTGACGGGCGCGATTATAAGAAATTTTCAGGGTGCGCAGGAGTTCGTTGGCATTTTCTGTTGCTTTATCCATGGCCGTCATCCTCGCTCCGTGCTCGGAGGCATTGGCATCCAGTACGGATTTGAATAGTTGCGTATTGAGGATTTTCGGCATCAATTCTGAAATCAGCTCCTCCCTGGAAGGATCGAATATGAAATCGGCCTTTTTGGCGCCCGGCTTTTTTTCCACTTTCGCGATGGGCAGGAAAGATTCCACCTTAAACACCTGGGTCGCTGCGTTCCGGAATTCACTATACACGATTTCCACCGCATCGAATTCCTTGTTCATGAATGCCTTGATGGCGGCCTGGGCCGCTTCCTGCACGCGTGCGAATTTCAGATCCAGGAAGATATCTTTATAGGTGGCGCTGACCTTAAACCCGTTACGCTCGAAATATTCGTACCCCTTTTTACCGATGGCCCAGACGGTGATTTGTTTGGCAGCCAGCGGGCCGGGATATTTTTCCTTCATGGACTGGCGGGCCAGCTTTTGGATGTTCGAATTATAACTTCCGCAGGCTCCGCGGTCGGAGGTAATGACGAAATAAAGGACCTTTTCTACCGGACGTGGTGTGGCGAGATTCGTTCCCAGGTCTCCATCCGAATTACTTACGATGTCGGAGAGGACTTCCTGGAGTTTCCTGGCGTATGGGCGCATTTGAAGAATGGCATCCTGGGCACGCCTCAGCTTGGCCGCACTGACCATTTTCAGGGCCTTGGTGATTTGCTGGGTTCCCTGGATAGACTTGATACGAAGGCGTACTTCTTTTAACTGGCCACTCATTACACTATAAATTGGCTGCAAATGTACGGCAAATTACGATTCCAGGAGCACCGCCACCGCAGCGATCGAGATCATGCCCAGTCCCGACCAGCAAACGCCCACCCAGCCCCAGGCATCCCAGGCCAGGCTACCCAGGGTGGAGCCCAGGGTACCGCCTATGAAATACGAAGTCATATATATGGTGTTCAAACGGGTACGCGCTTCCGGGAGGAGCGCGTAATTCCGCGCCAGGTTGGGGATGTGCGCGCATTGTACCCCAATATCCAACAATAAGACCCCCGCAATCACCACCCCGACATTCCAATCCGCCTTGAAAAGCACGCAATAGCCCAGGGCCATCAAGCCTATGCCTATGCGAATGGGTACCAGGGCGCTCTTCCTGTCGGCCAGCCTGCCCACCAGTGGACTCGTCAGGGCCCCCGCTGCGCCCACCGCCCCGAACAGACCGATGGTCGAGACATTGTAGCGGTAAGGGGGCGCTTCAAGGAAAAATGCCAGGGTTGCCCAAAAGGCGGACACGGCCCCAAACAACGAGGCCCCGATCAGGGAGCTCCGCCTTATGACCGGCTGGGTGCGGAACAGTTGCCATAAAGTACCCATCAACTGAGCGTAAGTCCCCTTGTAAGAGGGCATCTCCGCCGGCAACGCCACGGAAAGGATCAGGGCCATCAGAACCATTAGGCCCGCACCCACATAATACACCCCTCTCCAGCCAAGCTCCTGTGCTACGAACCCGCTGAGGGTCCTGGACAACAATATACCCGTCAAGAGGCCTCCCATCATGGAGCCTACCACCTTTCCCCTTTCATCATCGCGCGCAAGGTGGGCCGCAAAAGGAATGAACACCTGGCACGCCGTCGTGGAAACGCCTACTAATAACGAAGCTCCCTTCAGCCATCCCATCCCGGGAGCTAAGGCCACCCCCAGCATCGCCAGCGCGGCAAACCAATGCATTCTAATAATGAGCTTGTTCCGGCTGACCATATCCCCCATGGGGACTATAAAAAAAAGTCCAAGTAGATATCCCGCCTGGGTAGCGACATTGACAAAGCCCGCGGACCGTTTGTCAACCCCGAAGCTGCGGGCCATTTCACCCAACAGGGGCTGGCAGTAGTAAATATTTCCCACCAGGATGGCGCATCCGATGGCCATCGTATAACGTAGTCTTGTCGTCAGCATGGGCGCAAAGATACAACGACGCTCATGATCTCGACCTACGGTCCGCCGCTGGCGCGGCCCGCTCCGTCGCTTCAGCCCCCGGGCACGAACACCCCGTCCTTCGGCTTCACCGTTTTCTGCACCCCTTTGAACTTTTGGAATTTATACGCAAAGCTGATCAGCGCGTAGCGGTTCAACACGCTGGTTTGCATGTCCGAGATGTAGGTTCCCGTCGCAGTGCGCGTAATGCTGGCATTTTCGTCGAACAGATCGTTGACGCCGAGACGGATGACGCCCTTGCGCTTCATCACCCTTTTTTCCAGCCACACGTTCAGCAGCGCGATATTCTTTCCGATCCCTTGTTCCAGGCCCGTATTGATATTATACCGGAACTCGTAGTTGAAGCTGAAGGTTTTCCAAAAATCGACGCGTCCCGTTTGGGTAAATCCCCAGGTACTGAAGATTCTCGCCCCCATCGTGTCCTGGGTATAGTGCGTAGAATTAATGTTATACGTGACGCCCGCCGACAACTCCAGCCATTGCTTCTGGTAGAATTCCAGGGTAGCGCTCTGAAAGACCACCCAGTTGTGTCCCGTGCTCGTCAGGCTGCTGTCGAAATCGGAGGAGACCAGGCCATTTTGCACCAGGCTGACGTCATTGGTATAGGTGGCGCTTCCGATCAGCGTCAGCACATACGTCCGATGTTTGAACGGGCGGGAGAAAACGTAAAGGCCATTGACCGTATAATACCCATCCAGGTTCTGGGGTCGGTTGGCCTGTCCCAGGGTGGGCAAGATGATCGTATTGTTTACGATGCGATCCTGGATCAGGCTCCCGTTGAGAAAAAGGAAAAGCATTTTCCCGGTGCCCAGGTTGAATTGGTTATAGTTGGCGCCCAGGGTATGGATATATTGAGGTCTCAGGTTGGGGTTCCCATATGATATAAAAAGGGGATTGCTATAATCCGGGATGGGCTGGAGTTGGGTTATGCCCGGTTGAGAAATGGACGTCGTATACCTGAACGTGAAAATCTTTGTCCTGGCGAAATTATAATTGAAAGTAGCCTGGGGTAGAAAATTCACCCGGTTTTGGCTGGTCGGGGGCAGAGAATCCTTGTACTGTGTATTTCCCGTAAGAGACGTGGGCTGCAAGCCGAAGCCAAGGGTAAAATTGTACATTTTTTTCGACTCCCTGAAGTTGATCCCTCCCTGGTGAGTGATGAAATGGGAAACGTAATTGTTGCTGAGTTGGGGAGCGAAGACGGGAACGGTATCCAAGAGGTAGGTACGCTTATCGTTCGTGCTCGTCGCGTTGTTGTACAGGTAGCTGACTTCGATGGCCTTGTCCCTGGACAAGGGTTCGGTGTAAGAAAGCCTGAACCCGTTGTTGCTGTTATGTGTATTGATTTTGTACTGCTGGTTCAGGGAGTCGGGCGGGGCGTACGTGAAATTGTTATCGGATTCCGTGGTGCTGTTCGTACCCAGGTTCACGTTCGCTGAAAAGGTACGTCCCCGTTTCCCGAAGCGATGCCGGAATAATAGGGTGCCACTGATATTGGGGCTGCTGTTCTTTCCCTGGTAATTCTGGGCCCCGTTACTCGTCGTGATTTTTTGGTAATCCTGCGCGTTGAAAGTATTCTCGCTCGTCTGATCCATAGTTGCCCAAGTCAGGGTAGGGCTGATCTTCATGGAGTTCGCCGAATCGATGGTATACTCCATGTTCAGGTAAAGCCGGTGGTTCTGCTGGATGGTATGGATTTGGTTCGATTGGTTACGGAAATAGGTCGAGTCTGGCAGGAAATATTGCTGGGCGGTCAATTGGGTCATATCCGTAGCACCGTAACCATAAAGATAGCTCCCGTACACACTGACTTTGGGCCCCCATTGGTCGACGTAATTTATCCCTCCCGAATGCGCGGTGGTGACGCCCGTCTGGTTGCTGTTCCCCCCCGCCGAGGTGAACCCCTGGTCCCCGTTGTTGGCCATATTCGTAAAGGAATTGGCCCCTCCCGTATTGGACATGGTGTTCATATAATTGCTGATGAATCCGCCCATGCCCAGGGAAAGACCTGGCGTATTGAAGGAAAAAAGGTTGCTGTTGGTATTGTTGGAATTGCCTATGATCGAAACCTGCTGGTCGTTGTTGAAGCGATTGGCCGTCAGGGTACCCTGGTAACGGTCATCCGTACCGATCCCCGCGGTCGCGCGCGCGAAATAGCCCCCGTTGACCCCTTTCTTGAGGGTAATGTTGATCACCTTGGTGCGCTGCCCGTCATCGAAGCCCGAAAACTTGGCCTGGTCGCTCTTATCGTCGATCACCTGGACCTTGTCCACGATATTGGCCGGCAGATTATTGGCGGCCAATTTGGGATCACCCCCGAAAAAGTCCTTCCCGTTAACCCTGATCTTGGTGACGGTCTGTCCTCCCGCGGTGACCGATCCATCGCTATTGACCTGGACACCCGGTAGTTTTTTGAAAAGGTCCCCCACGGTAGCGTCTTCCTTGACCGTATAGGCGCTGGCCCTGTACTCGATGGTATCTGTCTTCAATACGATGGGTGGAGACTCGATGACGATTTCCTTCATGATCAGCACGTAGGGCGCCATATCGATCACCCCTACGTCCGTTTGCATGGACGAAGGATAGCGGTAGCCCCGCGTCTGATATCCCACATAACTGAAGATCAGTATAAAGTCCCCGTCCACGGTCCGGTCGATCCGGAACGTTCCCCTGGCGTCCGTCAGGAAACGCGCAGTGTCCGTCTTTCCCACCTCAACGAAGGAGACTACGGCACCCTGTAAGGGTGTACTCAGGCTGGAATCCCTGACCATGCCGGATAGATTGGGACGTTGAGCCCGGGCCAGGGCGCTGCATATTAGGAAAGTGGCGGCAAGGATAATTCGAGGTTGCATCACACAGTTAGTCTCCCGGACCAGGGCTTTGTTACAAAGTTAACGCCGCTTCTGCAATTTCCAGGTAAAGGATAGAAGAAAGAACCGACTCATGACCGTATTGAAATCATCCTCGGTAAATCCGTCCCCCACTTGATGACTATACCCTATATTATTGTTGAATAAGTCATTAACGGACAGGGCGAGAATTCCATTTTCCTTCAGAATCCGTTTTTCCAGCACCAGGCTCAGCAGGGTCACCTGCTTGCCTACCGTGGAAGGAACCCCCTCGTGCAGTGTGTAGTCAAATGTGTACCTCAGAGAAAAATCTCCGGGCAAGTCCGCCCTTCCCTCTTGTATTGCCTCCCAGGTGCTCACCCGGTCGGACATGCCGGGTTCGAGACTAAAGGTGCTGCTGTTGAAGGTATAATTAATGTTTGCACTCAGGTCCAGCCATTTTCCGCGGTTATAGGCCAACCTCAGACCCTGCCGTCCTCCCCAGGTGCGCCCGATATTTTTGGCGCCGGAGTCCAAACTCACATTGTTGTTGAAGGACACGGATCCGGATAAGGAAAGCAGGAACATTTTTTGAAGAAAGGGAACCGAATAATCGTAGTAGGAGGAGGCGCTGTAGTTTCCCCCGATATTGACGGGCTGTATGATTTCCCTGCCACCCGGCAACTGGATAGTATTATTTACGATGGCATTTTCTTTCAGGTAAACCCACCCCCGAAGGAAAAAGGATCGGCCCGTTTCCCGGTTGATGTCGTTATAGTCCACCCGGAAGGCATGGTTGAAGCTCGGCTGGAGTTTGGGGTTACCCTCGGCAATATAAAGCGGGTTGGAATAATCCGGAACGGGCTGCAATTGGCTGATGGCGGGTTGCTGGGTGTATCCGGTGTACAGGAAATGGATCCGTCGCTGGGGAGAGAATTGATAAGAAAAATTGGCCAGGGGCACCACCTGCAGAACGGGCCTGTAAAAATCGTGGGGCGTATCCAATTGTATCGACTTGCTGTCCATATACGTAGGCTGTAACCCCAATCCTATTTGATAACTATACTTTTGGTTTCCCTGTCTGAAATTCAAGCCCACGTTATGCGTGGTTAGAATATTGTCGAATGTGTTGCTCAAGCTGTCGTTGAAAGTCTTGTTGACGGCACTCACGTCGTAAACGTTTTTCCCCGAAATATTCTCGCTCCTGGAAAAGCGGTAGATCACCTGTAATACCTTATCCTTCCCGAGGGGTTCGGTATAGCTTATGCTCGCGTTGTATTGCTTGTTTTGGGTATGGATATTGCTCACCTGCCAGATCGTGTCCAGGGAACTGGGGGTATAGATATGATTCGTGGAAAAATTATTGTCTGTTTCCTTGACGGGCCCGGGTCCCGCGTAAGCATACACGGACAGCGTCCGGCCCGCCTCGCTGAAACGGTGCAGCCAGTTTATCGAACCCGCCAGATTCGGAGATTGACTGTTGGCCGAATAACTTTGGACACCCGAACTCGTGACGGCACCGGAAGCGTTCTGGAAGTTGAAGGAGTTGGCCGTAACCTGCTGGTGGGAATTGTAATCCATGTGGGGATTGAATATCAACGTATCGTTTTTCCCTGCTCCGTAGCCAACGGTAAGTTGCACATTGTGGTCGAATTGATTGCTCGACGTCTGTGCATTCTGGCTGTATACGTAGAAGGTGTCCTGGTAGTTCTGCCGGATTGATGTCATGTTGGTCACCATATGGTTCCCGTTGTAATTGTAACTGCCGTTCACGATCAGGTGGGGTGCCAGGTTGCTGGAAAAATTGACACCCGCGTTCCGGGCATCGTTTTCGGGCGGCCCCGAATTCGTGCTGCCTGAAGTGACATTGGCGCCGTTGGTATTGTCCGCCTCTCCCAGGACGGTCAGTTGCTGGCTCTTGTCAAACCGGAAAAGCCTGGCCGTGGCCAGGTAGCGTCCATCCGTCCCTGCCCCGGCGGTCACGTTTCCCAAATAGGAGTCCGTCCTCGACTTTTTGATCGTGATGTTGAGGACCATCTGCCGCTCTCCATCGTCGAAACCGGTGAGCTTTGCCTGGTCGCTTTTATCCTCGATGACCTGGATTTTTTCAATGATATCCGCGGGCAAATTCTGGGAAGCCAACTTGGGATCGTTCAGAAAAAAGTCCTTCCCGTTAATCCGGATCTTCGTAATGGGACGCCCGTAAGCGAGAATGTTCCCGTTGATGTCTATCTGGATCCCGGGCATTTTCCTGAGGAGGTCCTCGAGGACCCCGTCCTTTCGGACAGGAAATGCGTCCGCCCGATATTCCACCGTATCCGGTTTCAACTGTATGGCAGGTGCCTCGATCACGACTTCCTGCATCTCATGGGGTGCCGGGCTCATAGCTACGACCCCTCCCTTGAATAGAACGGTCCTGGTCTTGTATCCGATGTAACTGACGACGATCATCCCGCTGGCCACGAACTGGCCCAGGCTGTCGGTCAACACCTTTACCGAATCCCTTTCCCCCGGTACTCTCCACCCCACCACGGCTCTTTCCAGGGCCTTTCCGCTGACTGAATCCACCACCACGCCTTGCTCATGCACCTGCCCTGCCGCCCCCGTCACCCAGGCCAGCATAACCAGCAACATCACAAATCGTGTCTTCATAGAAAGCCCTCAACCAAATCTACAAACCCGCCTCCGCCCCCCCTTGGCGCTCCCCATCTTGCTCCCGATTTGGTAAGTATTTATCCGCTTTCCACAACTGCCCCGCTACGTTGTTAAATGGTGTTTCGGGGCGTGCAGCCCGGGGGCTGAGGAGGTATGTGTAGAGCGCCTGCGTGCCGCAGAAGCGCTCTACACATACCTCCTCAGCCCCCGGGCCCACCTCCCACCCCAATGGCGAGCTTCTTACTCGCCTCTTTCGCCTCACTGGCCCTTACTGGCCCTTACTGGTAAGTCATTCCGGGCCGTCGCGTGGAGGAGGGACGGTCGGCCATGCGCTTTGTATTGTGCGCATGGCCGACCGCCCCTCCTCCAACGCGACAGGATAAAAGGAACAAGACGCAAGCGGAAAAGAATTGGCCCAGCTTAAAAAAGCCAGGCCATCTCACTACTATCTATTTTATGAAAACAAAAAAACGCTACATTATAAGTCTGAGCTGGGTCCGCCGGGAGGCCCGCCGCCCATGCGACCGCCTCCACCGCCGCCGGGGCGCATCATGCGGAAGTTTCCGCCTCCGGGCATTTGCTGCGCGCCCTTGAACTTGGCGAACTTGTAGGTAAAGGTCAGCATGAAGAAACGCTGCAGGATGTTGGTCTGCGTCTGAGTATATACGCCATTGGACGTCCCGGCGTTGAAGCTGGCGTTCTGATTTAACAGGTCATTCACGCTCAGCCCGACGATCGCGTTTTGGTTCATGAAACGCGTTTCCAGGATGACGTTCAGCAGGGAAATCGGCCGTGATCCGATCGAGCCCACCAGCCCTTGGTTGATGGTATAAATGTAATCGTAACGGATCGAGAAAATCTTTAGGAAATCAATCCTGCTGGATTGCGCAAAGGTCCAACTGCTGGGGCTGGTGTTTTGAGTTTGTTCGAAGCCCTTCGTAACTGCCTGTTGGGGGACAATGAAAACGTTGGAGTTCAGGTTATAGCTGGCCCCGCCGATGATTTCCAGCCAATCCCCTTTATCCCATTCGAATCGCACCGTTCCCGTCGGCTGCCAGTTCCGTTCGATTTCCTTGATGCTGTCTTCATAGGAAATGTTGTTGGCGTATGCCAATTTTCCGATCAGCGTAAGGATGAATTCCCGGTTGTGGAATGGCTGGGAAAGGTTGGCATATCCGGAATAGGTATAATATCCGCTCGTATTGACCGGGACAATGTAGTGGACATTATTGGCCTCATACATCGTATTGCTCGTAATGTAGTTACTGATGTAATTCCCGTTGATGTTGAAGAAAAAGGACCGCCCGGAAACGTTGCTGAAATTGTTGTAATTGATGACCAGGTGGTTGTTGAACGCCGGCTTCAGCAAAGGGTTGCCGTAGTTGATCGTTTGCTGGTTCGTATAGTCGGGCACGGGTTGCAACTGGCTGGGAGACGGTTGCTGCGAAGTGCCCGTATAAAAGATGCGTAAACGCTTGGTCGTACTGAAGGTATAAGCCAGCTGACCTATCGGGACAACGATAAACTCGTGCCTGGTGTAAATGGAATCCACCGGGCTATTGGGAAACATTGTCTTGCTGTACAGTTCGGTGGGCTGTGCCGCCACACCAATCTGGTAATTGAACTTACGCTCTTTTTCCCGGAACGTGAGGCCGATTTTATTCGTGATCAGGTAATTGTCCAGGTTGTTGCTAAGGCTGTCCACATAGGTCTGCGCAAGCTTGGGATACAGACTATAAACATTTTTGGAACTTACGTTCTCGCTGTTGCTGTATGAATAGCTCAGCTCGATTCCTGTTTTCCTGCTGAGGGGCTCGGTATAGGACAACCGGGCACTGTAGGTATAGTTGTTGGTGTTGAAGAAAGACAACTGGTGAATGGTATCGGACGGGACCGGACCGGTCAGGTACGTCTGGGCGGAATAATTGGTGTCGATCTCACGTTGCGGCGTCGGATTGTCCGTCACGGTAATGGATAATGTCCTGCCCGCCTTATTGAACTTGTGCATCCAGAGTGCCGTCCCATTGATGCTGGGAGACGTATTGTATCCCGCATAATTCTGATAGATGTTGTCGATCGGGTTTTGCAGGCTGTCCTCGTAGGTAGTCGTCGATATCGCCCGCTGGCTGTTCGAGGTATACGTGAATGAAGGCCTCAGCAGCAGGGAGTCGTGCTTGGAGAAGCCCCACCCGAAGTTCAGGTATGCGCTGTGCTTTTGTTGAATGGTATACGTGTTCGAATAGGCGTTGCTATAGGGCTCGGTATTTCCCGGGACGTCTCCCAGGTATTGGGAGTAGGTCGATGTAATGATGGTCGATTTCGTCTGGGAATATTGATAACTTCCAAATAGGGTTAGGTGGGGTGTAAAATCATTGGCGTAGTTGGCGCCGATGACCTTGGCGTCGTTATATCCCGTTTGATAGGGATTGCCGGAGGTCAGGTTGCTGGACGGGCTGGTGGAACCACCTCCCCCACCTCCGCCGCGTCCCCCGCCACCCTGGAAGCTCGCGCCACCCTGGGTAAAGGTGTTCAGGTTGATATTATTGGCATTGCCCAGGATGGCCATTTGCTCGTTGTTGTTAAACCGGAAGGCCCGCACGAATCCTTCGTAGCGGTTCGCGTCCGAACCCGTGTTTGGCCCGGTCTCGGTGTTTCCCGTGCCGGTAGAAGTGCCCGCGGTCTGATCAGATCCGGCCGAGGTCGTACCGGCGCCAACCGTGGCGCTCCCGAAAATCCCCTGGTTGCGGTCCTTTTTGATCGTAATGTTGATGATTTTGGTGCGGTCACCGTCGTCGAATCCTGAGAATTTAGCCTGGTCGCTCTGGTCATCGATGACCTGGATCTTGTCGATGGCGTCTGCGGGAATATTCTTCGAGGCCATTTTGGGATCCCCTCCGAAGAAGTCCTTCCCGTTGACCCGGATTTTGGTCACCGTTTGCCCGTGTGCCGTAATATTTCCCTGGTTGTCTACTTCGACCCCGGGCAGCTTTTTGAACACGTCTTCCGCGACGGCGTCCTTACGCACGGGGAAGGCGTTCGCACGGTATTCCACCGTGTCCTGCAAGACCTTGATGGGGGGAGCCTCGATGACGATTTCTCCCAGTTCCCTGATCTTTTCACCGAGGTACACGATGCCCAGTTCTCCGGCCATCGAAGCGGGATACCTAATCCCCCTCGTCTGAAATCCTACGTTACTGACTATCAATATAAATTCCCCCACAGGGGCTTTGTCAATACTAAACCGGCCCTGGGCATTCGTCAGGTAACGCGCGGTGTCCGTCTGGCCCAGCTCTACATAGGATACGACCGCCCTGTCCAGGGGTCGGTTGCTTATAGAATCCCGGATGGTTCCGCTGATCGGCTTGGGTCCTGATGTGGAGTCTACCTGAGCCTGTACCACAGCCGACACCCAGAACAATCCAATAAATAGTAGTAAAGTTTTTGTCATAAGTATCACAAAAGTAGGCCAAAGCCCGCGCCCCTACTGGCTAAATTGATGAACGGGCCAACCCTTTTTAAGGGGGGGTGAGCGCCCGAAAGAATTCGGTGGGCATGCAGGGCCGGCCACCGGCCGGCCGGCCGAAGGCCCATAATTAGCGAAGTGGCGCCAGCGGCATAATTTTTCCTGTTTTATGCCGCTGGCGCCACTTATCTTTGTCCTCCTGTCATTATGACTGACGAGCCAAATCAGCATCATATTTGACGGTTTTAACTACACTATTCGATTCTATATGTTAGGTTTTATAGCTAAACTCTTTGGTGGTAATAAAAGTGAGCGCGATACCCGGGAGCTCCTACCCATTGCGGACCAGATTAATGAATATTATTCTCAATATCAATCACTTACAAATGATGAGCTGAGGGCTAAATCGGCGGATTTCAAGGAGCGCATCAAGGCGCACCTGGCCGGGATCGACGCGGAAATCGCGGGCCTGAACCAACAGGCGGAGGAGTTGCCCATTGAGGACATACACGGCAGGGATCAGATCTACCGGGACGTCGATGAGCTCAAGGACAAGCGTAATGATCAGTTGGAAGAGGTGCTCAAAGAGATCCTCCCTGAATCCTTCGCAGTAATGAAGGAAACGGCTCGCCGCTTCTCATCGGGCTCTCCTCTCGAAGCCACAGCCACCGAATTGGACAGGGAGTTGAGTGTAAAGAAGGAATACATCCACCTCGACGGAGACAAGGTGACCTTTGATAACGGATGGAATGCCGCCGGAAGTCCTATCGTATGGAACATGATCCATTATGACGTCCAATTGGTCGGAGGGATGGTGCTTCATTCCGGGAAAATTGCCGAAATGGCGACGGGGGAAGGAAAGACCCTGGTGTCTACCCTGCCCGCCTACCTGAATGCACTGGCCGGGGCAGGGGTGCATATCGTCACGGTGAACGATTATCTCGCACGACGGGACAGCGAATGGAACGGCCCCTTGTTCGAATTCCTGGGTCTAACTGTTGATTGCATCGACAAGCATACCCCCCATACGCCGGAAAGGAGGAAGGCCTATCTGGCCGACATTACCTACGGCACCAATAACGAATTCGGTTTCGACTACCTGAGGGACAACATGGTCCAGTCCCCCGACGAAATGGTGCAAAGGAAACACCATTACGCCATGGTGGATGAAGTGGACAGCGTATTGATCGATGATGCGCGGACCCCTCTGATTATCGCGGGCCCTGTCCCCCGGGGAGACGAGCAGGAATACCATATCCTCAAGCCCAGGGTTGACCGTTTGGTGGAAGCCCAGCGCCGGGTGGTGAACCAATTCCTGAACGAAGCCAAGAAAAAGATTACCGATGGAGATGAGGATCCCAAGTCCGGAGGCCTGGCCCTGATGAGGGCTTACCGGGGCCTCCCCAAATACAGCCCCCTGATCAAATTCCTCAGCGAACCCGGCATAAAGGTCAAGCTCCAGAAATCCGAAAACTACTACCTGGCCGATCAATCCAAGGAAATGCCCAAGGTGGACGCGGAGTTGTATTTCAGCATCGATGAAAAGAACAACGGCGTGGACCTGACCGACAAGGGCATTCAGATGATCACCCAATCCGGGGAAGATCCTGAATTCTTTATCCTCCCCGATATAGGATCCGAGCTGGCGGACATAGAAAAGGCCGGCTTTTCTCCCGAGGAAACGTTGCAGAAGAAGGAAAGCATGCTCAACGACTACGCCTCCAAGGCCGACCGGATCCACACAGTGCAGCAGCTCCTCAAGGCCTACACCCTCTTCGAAAAGGACGACGAATACGTGGTGATCGACGGGCAGGTGAAGATCGTGGATGAACAAACGGGTCGTATCATGGAAGGGCGCCGCTACAGCGACGGCCTGCACCAGGCCATCGAAGCCAAGGAAAACGTAAAGATCGAGGCCGCAACGCAAACCTATGCCACCATTACCCTCCAGAACTACTTCAGGATGTACCATAAGCTGGCGGGCATGACGGGTACCGCTGAAACCGAGGCTGCCGAGCTTTGGGATATCTATAAGCTGGATGTCGTCAATATCCCCACCAACGTCGCCGTCATCCGGAAGGATGGCGAGGACCTGGTATACAGGACCAAGCGTGAAAAGTACAAAGCGGTGATCGACGAAATCGAGCAAATGCGGAAGGAAGGGCGTTCGGTCCTGGTGGGCACCACCTCCGTGGAGGTCTCCGAGCTCCTCAGCCGTATGCTCAAGCAAAAAACGATTCCACATAATGTCCTGAACGCAAAACAGCACGCCCGGGAAGCCCAGGTTGTTGCCGAAGCGGGTCTGTCGGGAAATGTCACGATCGCTACCAATATGGCCGGCCGCGGTACGGATATCAAACTGGGACCCGGCGTAAAGGATGCCGGAGGTCTTGCCATCCTCGGCACCGAGCGGCACGAAAGCCGGCGCGTGGACAGGCAGCTCCGCGGGCGTTCCGGACGCCAGGGCGATCCCGGATCCTCGCAGTTCTTCGTTTCCCTGGAGGACGACCTGATGCGCATGTTCGGGTCCGACCGTATCGCCGGTTTCATGGACAAGCTGGGCTACAAGGAGGGTGAGGTGATCCAGCATAGCATGATCACCCGGTCCATCGAACGCGCCCAGAAAAAAGTGGAAGAAAACAACTTTGGCATCCGCAAACGCCTGCTGGAATATGACGACGTCATGAACAAGCAGCGGAATGTCATCTATACCCGTCGCAGCCATGCCCTGTTCGGGGAAAGACTGGCCCTGGATTTGGACAATGCCTTTTATTTCTGTGCCGAGGGGTTGGTCAATTCCTTCAAGGAAAACAACGATTTCGAAAACTTCAAGCTGGGCGCCATCGTCGATTTTGCCATCGCGACGCAGATCAGCAAGGAAGACTTCGACCGTCTGGATCACGCCAGGCTCACTGAAATGCTGTACGAGGAAGCCAGGAGCGCATACCAGGTCAAGTGCACCGAACTCGCTAAGCAGGCCCTGCCGGTGTTCCAATCCATCCGTCAGCGCCAGGGTCCTCATATTGAGCAGATCTTCGTTCCGTTTACGGATGGGAAAAGGGCGTTGCAAGTCATGTCTCCCATGCAAAAGAACCTGGATACCGGGGGAAGGGAGTTGGTCAATTCGGTGGAAAAAACAATTACCCTGTCGATGATCGACGAGGCCTGGAAGGAACACCTGCGGGCCATGGACGATCTGAAACAAAGCGTTCAAAGCGCCGTCTACGAGCAAAAGGACCCCTTGGTCATCTATAAGGTGGAGGCGTTCAACCTCTTTAAACAAATGGATACGGAACTGAATAAGAATATCGTATCCTTCCTGTGTCACGCCGCTATCGTTACCGAAAATCAACAACAAAGGACCCCCCAGGTCAGGGAGCCGGCCCGCGTAGACCTGAGCAAACTCCGTCAAAGGAAAGACGAGCTCGTCCCCGCCGGACCTCCCGATCAGGCGCCGGAATACATCGACCCGACGCCCCAGCGCCAGGAGCCTATCAAAGCCGGGCCCAAGGTGGGACGCAACGATCCTTGTCCCTGCGGGAGTGGAAAGAAGTATAAGAACTGCCACGGGAAAGAGGCATGAACCTGGCGCAATACATCGATCACACCTCCTTAAAACCCACACTGGCACAATCAGAAGTGGAGCGTCTTTGTGAGGAAGCGAAAGGGTATGGCTTCGCAGCGGTCTGCATCCCCCCACCCTTTGTTCAAAAAACGAAAGCCCTTTTAGAAGGCTCCGGAGTGAAAACCGCCACCGTCATCGGCTTCCCCTTCGGCTATTCCGCCATCGAAGCCAAGCTGTCGGAAAGTCTCCTGGCTATCGTGGATGGAGTAGACGAACTTGATATGGTGATCAACCTCATAGCTTTGAAGAACAACGACTGGGAATACCTGGCCAGCGAAATAGGAACAATCCTACCCGTGGTTCATGCCCGGGGAAAAATCCTGAAGGTTATTGTCGAAAGCGGGGTACTGACCGAAGAAGAGCTGGCCAGGTGCTGCACCTTGTATGGCGCCGCGGGGGTGGATTTTCTGAAAACGTCAACAGGGTACGCTGAAACCGGGGCCACGGTGGAAGCCGTGGAGTTTATGAGAAAACATTTACCTTCAACGATACAAATCAAAGCCTCGGGGGGAATCCGTAGTTTTGCCCAGGCCAAGGCCCTGATAGACGCCGGAGCAGCCCGTATCGGGACGAGCTCCGGGGTCTCCATTGTCAAACAATGAGCTTATGCGCCTACTTTTCCTTCTCTTATTACCCTTCGCCGTCCGCGCCCAAAGCGTAAAGACGGATACGGTGGGGAATATCACGGTGACCCGGGACAGCCGCTACGACCTCCTCGTGAGGAAGCAGGCCGAATATAATGAGAAGGTCAACCTCACGCGAAAATTCTCCCACGGCTTCCGGATACAGGTCCTCAACACCGGCGACCGGAACCAGGCTACGGCGGTCAAAACCAAATTGCTCCAGACCTTTCCCCAGGAAAAGGTGTATTTGTTCTACCAAGAGCCCAATTTTAAAGTACGCTTCGGAAATTTCCGGACCCAAAACGACGCCGAAGAGTTCCTCAAAAAGATCGACCAACTATATCCGGGTTCCTTCGTGATCCCATCGCCCATCGAGCCCAAACCCGAGTGGTTCAGGGAAGCCTCCGATCTGTAAATTTATTTAATGCTACGAGAGACCATTCACGACTTAGCCAGGCAATACGCAGACGAATTCATCGACATCCGGCACCACCTGCACGCCCATCCTGAACTCAGTTACCAGGAATATAAAACCTCGGCATTCGTACAGGAAAAACTCAAAGGTTGGGGTATACCATACCAGGTAGTGGCTGGTACCGGCGTGGTTGGTTTGATCCAGGGTAAGCCAGGCAGCAGGGTCATTGCCTTAAGGGCGGATATGGATGCTCTCCCAATTATGGAAGCCAACGACGTGAATTACGCTTCCCGAAACCCGGGCGTCATGCATGCCTGTGGACACGACGTACACACCACCTGCCTCCTGGGGGCCGCAAAAATCTTAAACGAAACGCGGCAAAAATGGGAAGGCACGGTAAAGCTGATTTTTCAGCCCGGAGAAGAAAAGAACCCGGGTGGTGCCAGCCTCATGATCAAAGAGAGGGCCCTGGAAAACCCAAAACCGCAGGGCATCATCGCCCTCCATGTGCATCCCGCTCTTGAGGTGGGAAAACTGAGTTTTCGACCGGGCATGGTCATGGCCAGTGCCGATGAAATCTACATGACCATCCGCGGCAAAGGGGGACACGCCGCTACGCCCCACCTCACCATCGATACTATTCTCATTGCTTCCCACCTCGTGGTAAGCCTGCAGCAGATCATCAGCCGGAACCGGAACCCCTTCTCCCCTTCCGTGTTGTCCATTTGCTCCATAAACGGGGGTCATACTACCAATGTCATTCCCTCCGAAGTGAAACTGATGGGAACCTTCCGCGCCATGGACGAGGACTGGCGCTTCAGGGCCCACGAACTGATTCGCAAACAGGCAACCGAGCTGGTCCATAGCATGGGCGGGGAAATAGACCTGCACATCGACGTGGGCTATCCCGTTCTATACAATCAGGAAACTTTCAGCAAAAAGAACCGGAAGCTGGCCGAGGCATACCTGGATCCCGAACACTTGGAAACCACGGAACTGCGAATGGCCTCAGAAGACTTCTCCTACTATACCCACGTCATTCCCGGTTGCTTTTTCCGCCTGGGCACGCGCAATGAAACCCTGGGCCTCACCAGCGGGGTGCACACCCCTACCTTCAACATCGATGAAAACGCCATAGAACTGGGCATCGGCGCCATGGCGTGGTTGGGCGCACAGGCTGAAGTTTAACCCCTTTCTTTCCGGAACCAGGCGAAGTCCGCGTACCCAAAGAGCAGGAAGAAACCGAAATAATACAGGGAGTAATATTCGTGCTTCAGCAGGCCGTACGATTTTGCGCCATTGCGCATGAAGCTCAGCGCCGAGTAGGAATAAGGGAAATACACCACCTTATCCCATGGGATCATCATCAATCCCCCGATGATCAGGGCCAGACCAATCCCAACCGCACCAATGAAATTCTTAAAGCGCAGCGAAATGCAATACTGGATCGTCGTCATACCCAATATAGCCACGTAGGACTTCAGGTCCAACAACAGGATGTGGTCCAAATGCAGGGGCGAGGAGGTGAAGTGGAAATCCGGCTCGAATACCTGCGTGGACAGGGCTGAAATGAGCATCCAGGCATCGAACAGGAAATAGCTGGCGATGATCATGCATTGGATGACTATGAACTTGGTGAAATACACATCGCCGACGCGTAAAGGAGACGCCATTACCTGCTTCCAGGTATTGTTCCGGTATTCGATCTGGGTGACCAGGCTAGCCACCAGGATGATGGACATGGGCCAAAGGAAAAAGGAAGCCGCCTGGAACCCCATATTTACGTGACCGAACCAGGGATCATGTCCGAAACGGGCCATGAACTCTTTCGGCTTGGTCGTATAGATGATAAACTGAATGATCGGAAGGAAAGCGCCCGCTATGAGCACCAACCATAAAGCGGAGGAACGGCGGATTTTCAAAAACTCGGCCTTGAGGCTGATCAGGAATGTTTTCATGATGCGTGGCTGTTTGTCAGTTCCATAAATAAGGTTTCCAAATTATTTTGCCGGGCGTAAAACTGGTATACGGGTATACCCGCCAGTACCAGGATTCGGTTGGCTTCCGCGGCCTCTTCCTGGCGGTGAATGCCCAGGGACAGTCCGTTTTCGCCCTCGACAGCCGCTTGGAAGCGGCCGCGCAAGACTTCGGCCGCTGCCAGCGGGTCCGACGTCTCCAGGGTCCACCCCATGGGTCCGGTTGCCTTGAGTGTTTGAAGTCCGGCCAGGGTGCCCTGGAAGACGAGTTTGCCCTGGTTGATGATCCCGATGTGCGTGACGAGTTTCTCTACTTCGGCCAGCAGATGGCTGGATATCAAGACCGTTACTCCCGATTCCTTGTTCAGGCGCAGCAGTAATTCCCGCATGTCGACGATCCCTGAAGGATCGAGTCCGTTGGCTGGCTCGTCAAGGATGAGGAGTTCCGGCTTGGGCAGCAGGGCGATGGCCAGCGCCAGGCGTTGTTTCATGCCCAGGGAATACTTTCCCGCTTTCTTCTCCGCGGCGGCGCCATTTAATCCCACGAGGTGCAGGACTTCATCTATGCGCGACACCGAAGCCTGGTATATCCCACGATAGATTTGCAGGTTCTGGCGTCCGCTGAGGTGTCCGTACAGGGAAGGCTGCTCGATCAATGAGCCAACCCTGGACAAAATCCCGATGCGATCCTGGGACAGCTCCTCTCCAAAGAAACGGACCGAACCGTGTTGCCTGCGCAGCAAGCCCAGGACCAAACGTAGGGTCGTCGTTTTCCCCGCGCCGTTGGGACCCAGGAAGCCGAAAATGCTGCCCTTTGGAACCCTCAGGGCTACTTCCTTCAGGATGGGCTGAGCCCCGAAATGGTGGCTCAGCCCTTTGGTTTCCAGTATATACTTTTCCATGGCTGTATTATTTTTTAAGCGACCCGATCAGGTCTTGTTCCGCGTGAAAATTGGTGGTGCTGTCCAGCAATAGCAGTCCGCACTTGCTGTTGCTCAGCGATATTTCCCCGTGCCCCCTTATGCTAAGGCTGCCCACGTCCAGGGTATCCAGGTGCATAGAAAAACCATCCGTGGCGTAAACGGCCAGTGACTCCCCGTTGAATCCGGTTACATCGCAATTCCCGCTCCCCTTCAACTCGACCTCGTTCAAATGGCTCATCCCGATGGTTATGTCCTGCGGATTACCGATGAGTTCGAGTGTATCCCCGATAACCCTGTAGTTAAATCCGGTGCCGTGCGGAGGAAACCAGATCGAATCTTCCAGCGTACGATTGACAGTGATACCGGCGAAGCCATTGACATGTATCCGGGTAATGTGACCAAGGGGCTTTGCCACGTCATGGGAGACCTCGTCGCCGGTTATTTTCCGCGTGTACAAGTGATGGTCTATCCTGTATCTTAGGTTCAGCGCCAACGAAGTTGCCGTCACCAGCATCAGCAAGGCGAAGCCCAGGAGTATCTTATTGCTTGTCCTCATACTGTCTTGTATTGTTTGATGAACTTTTGATAAACGTCCTTCAATTCATCCCATTGCAGGCCCAACAAATAAACGTTTCGGAAAACCAGGGGCAGGTCCTTTTCCATGAATTCCTTTTTTTTCTGGACCAGGGCGTGCTGCAAACCGTCGGGGGCTACGAAGTAGCCGATCCCCCGCTGATTATAGATGATGCCGGCCTGCTGCAGCCACTCATAAGTGCGCATCACCGTATTGGGATTCACCTCTAGTTGCACCGCAAGATCCCGGACGGAGGGTATCTTATGCTCTGCCTTCCATTCCTTGAGCAGTATCCTCTCGCACACGTAGTCGGCGATCTGCAGGTATATCGATTGTGTCGGATTGAATTCCATAACTATTCCTTTAAATCTCCTTTTCTTTCAACCTGAAATAGGCGACGACCCAGAACAGAGGCGCCCATATATATTCAAAAACAAATTTCAAAACCTCCAATAATCCTTTTGGAAAGGAATACACATATCCTCCGTTTTCGTCGAAAACCCGGAATCCATCACCAGCTACAAACCCAATGCGCTCGGGCAGGATGGGAAAAACGACGTACCTGAAGAAAAAGAAGAATGCCACCAGGACCAGGGCGCTCCATAGCGTCGTTTTGACGAAGGAAAAGCGCTTGAAGTACACAGAGCCCAACAGGTATAAGGCCTGAACCGCCGGATACGCAACGGAAAAGCCAAGGATAAAATCCGGCATGTTGGGGGCATAGGGCATGTGCTGCAAGTGGATCGAGGGGTACATGGACATGATCCCGAAGGCCGTAGTGCGGATCAGGTAAAAAATAACGAGGTAAGCAACGTTAAAAATCACCTGGCTGTATAGGATCCCGCACACCAGTTTTTCCGCAGCCGTGGCCGGGATCGCCAGGTAGTGCATGCCGGTGGTGGGTTGAGCCAGGTCCGAAAAAGTTCTGCCCGCGAACAGGGCCCCTCCTATGTATAAGCCTATGAAGAAGAAAATATAGGAAACTTCGATCCAAACGGTCCCCTCCTTGGTAATCCCCCAAAGGAAAAACGTGATGGCCAGGAGTCCGGCGATGGCCCCGAGGGACAACAGGTATAGGCGTCCCTGGTCAGCCCATTGTTTTCGGATCAGCAAACCCAGCCGGTAAAAACTGAACGTATTCTGCATAACAGTCATCAATTGAAGGCCGAGAGCACTCCCGGGCGGTTAAGGATTATAGCTTTATAGAGGAGTTCCAGGTCCACTTTACTTTCTTCACCCGGGGTATTCCGCACAACCAGGGCATTCCCTTTCAGAGAATTTTCACTGTAAATGGCGCCCCTGGCTTCCTCGGCATCGAAAGATATCCTGAAGCTGAGTTTGGATTGGATCGCATCCATGGTTTGATCGAACAGTATCTTCCCCGCGTCGATCACGGTGATCCGGTCGATCAGGTTTTCCAGGTCCTTGACCTGGTGGGTGCTGATGACGATGCATTTATTTTCATCGGCCGTAGCGGCGAGCACTTTTCGGAACTGGCTTTTGCTAATAATGTCCAGTCCGTTGGTAGGCTCGTCCATGAGGATGACCTTAGCCCCCGAGGCCAGCGCAAAACTGATCAGGGCCTTTTTCTTTTGTCCGTAGCTCATCTGTTGGAGGGAGCGATCCATGGGAATCTCGAACTCCAAAAGGTACCGCGTGAAGCGCTCCTTGTCGAAGCGGGGATAGAAGGGTGCGTGGATATCCATGAAACGTGAGGCACGCACGGGTGGAACATAAAACTCCTCGGGAACGAGGAACACCTCACTCAGGAAAGCCGGTTGGCGTTTGCCTGGGATATAATCCATGACCCGCACCGAACCGCCATCCGGAAACAGCAGTCCTGCGATATTGCGGAGCAGGGTCGATTTCCCCGTTCCGTTCTTTCCCAACAGCCCGTAGATATGTCCCGCCTTCAATTGAAGACTGAGCCCGTCGAAGACCTTTCCCCGACCATACCCGAAATGCAGCTCTTGAATATCAATCATCGTTCTTGTTTTAGTGTACTATTGTACTAGTACAGTACAAATGTAATACACTTTTCCGAATTTCCAAATGCTTATTTTGCATCCCTATGCAGAATAATGAGCTAAGGCGCCAGCAGGCCCTGGAATACCACTCCAAGGGCCGCCCTGGAAAGATCGAAGTAGTACCAACCAAAGGAACGAAAACCCAACGCGATCTTTCCCTTGCTTATTCCCCGGGTGTGGCCGAGCCAAGCAAGGAAATCCATCAGAATCCCGAAAACGTTTATAAATACACCGCCAAAGGGAACCTCGTCGCCGTCATCACTAATGGCACCGCCGTCCTCGGTTTGGGCAATATCGGGCCGGAGGCTTCCAAACCCGTCATGGAAGGAAAAGGCGTATTATTCAAGATCTTCGCCGACATCGATGTGTTCGACATAGAGATCAACGAACTGGACCCTGAAAAATTTGTTCAAATCGTCAAATCCCTGGAACCAACCTTCGGAGGCATCAACCTGGAAGACATCAAGGCGCCCGAATGCTTCGTCATCGAAAGGCGCCTCAGGGAGGAACTGCGCATACCCGTGATGCACGACGACCAGCACGGAACCGCGATAATCAGCGGGGCGGCCCTCCTGAATGCCCTGGAACTGCAAAAGAAAAAAATTGACAAGGTCCGGTTCGTGATCAACGGGGCAGGCGCCGCGGCCATGGCCTGTGTCCAATTATATATATCCCTGGGCGCCAAATACGAGAATTTTGTCCTCTTCGATAAGGATGGCCCCCTTTGCCAAAGCCGGACCGATCTGAACGAGGTGCAACGCAAATTCGCGGTAAAGTCGGGGGAAACAAACCTGGCCGACGCCATGAAGGACGCCGATGTATTTATCGGGTTGAGCGTGGGCAATGTCGTGACCCAGGATATGGTCAAAAGCATGGCCAAAAACCCCATCGTCTTCGCGATGGCCAATCCCGATCCCGAAATACCTTACGAGTCCGCGGTAGAAGCGCGAAAGGACCTGATCATGGCCACCGGGCGAAGCGATTATCCCAACCAGGTCAATAATGTGCTGGGGTTCCCGTACATCTTCAGGGGAGCCCTGGACGTCCGGGCCACCGCCATCAACGAAGCCATGAAGCTGGCGGCCGTAAAAGCCCTGGCGGATTTGGCCAAAACTCCAGTACCCGACATCGTTAACCTGGCGTATAACGAACGCAACCTGGTTTTCGGTCCTACCTATATCATTCCCAAGCCCCTGGACCCCCGCCTTTTGTCCACGGTGGCCCCCGCCGTAGCCAAAGCCGCCATCGACAGCGGCGTAGCCCAATTCCCCATCCATAACTGGGAGGCCTACCGCCTGTCTTTGAATAAACGCCTGGGCCTGGACAACCACCTCCTTCGTATCCTGGGAAACAAAGCCAGGAAAGACCCGAAGCGTGTCGTCTTTGCCGAGGCCGACAATATCAAGATCCTCAAGGCCGCCCAGGCGGTGATGGACGAAGGCATCGCCTATCCGATCCTCCTAGGGGAAGAAAAGAAGATCCGCCAAATGGCCATCGCGGGTGGCATCGATATAGAAAGCATTCCCGTCATAGATCCCCGCAGCGAGGCCCTGAACGAAAAGCGGAAGGAATACGGAGAATTATTCTTTGCTAAGCGCCAGCGCAAGGGACTGAACCGGTACGAAGCCTTCAAGAGCATGAAAGACCGGATCCATTTCGGGTGCATGATGCTGGAAACGGGAGAGGCGGATGCCGTGATCTCCGGGCTCACCAAGAATTACCCCGAAACCATACGCCCGGCCCTGCAAACGATAGGGACAGAGCCCGGCGTTAAAAAGATCGCCGGGATGTACATCCTCCTGACCAAGAAGGGGCCTTTGTTCCTGGCGGATGCGACGGTCAATTTCAATCCGACCGCGGAAGAGTTATCCGACATTACCCTGATGGTGGCAAAGGAGGTGCGGACTTTCAACATGCGTCCGAGGGTGGCCATGCTTTCCTATTCCAATTTCGGGTCCAGCAATTCCCCCGAAGCCAACCTCGTCCGGGAAGCCCGGGCCCTGGTAAAGAAAAAGGATCCCACCTTGATCTGCGACGGGGAAATGCAGGGAATCCTGGCTTTCAATAAAGAAATTCTCAAGGAAAACTATCCTTTCTGCGAGCTTATAGATGTGGGGGATGTCAACACCCTCATCTTCCCCAACCTTTCCAGCGGGAACATCGCTTACAACCTGCTACAGGAAATCGGGGGCGCCGAAGCCATCGGCCCTATCCTACTGGGTATGAACAAACCGGTGCACGTCCTGCAATTGGGCAGTACGGTCCAATCCATCGTCAATATGGTCATTATTTCCGTCGTGGATGCCCAATTGAAGTGCCGGGATTGCAATGTCGCCGAGGAAGTCAGCCGCTCGAAATGGTGGAAGCCCTTCCAAAAGGTGGCGCACGACGTATAGGATTTAACCGCATCTTTGCACTATGGGATTTTTTGCGCATTTTGGCCGTTACTTACTGATGCTTAGAGGAATGTTCTCCAAACCGGAGAACGTCAAGATGTACTGGAAGGAGTTCATGCGCCAGTGTAACGATATAGGCATCGGTTCCCTGGGCATCGTCGCGATCATTGCCCTGTTCATGGGGGCGGTCTCTACCGTACAAACCGCCTATCAACTGGTCGCCCCCTATATTCCCCAATCCACCATCGCCCAGATCGTCCGTGATACCGTCATCCTGGAATTCGCGCCTACCCTGATGTGCATCGTTCTGGCGGGCGTGGTGGGGTCCAAGATCGCCAGCGAATTGGGGAATATGCGCGTTTCCGAACAAATCGACGCCTTGGAAATCATGGGGATCAATACCAAATCCTACCTGATCTTTCCAAAGATCGCCGGAGCCCTGGTGACGATCCCCATGCTCGTAATCGTGGCCGCGGTGTTGGGTATCCTCGGGGGACGGATCGTGGGTTCCCTGGCGGGGATCCTTTCCACGACGACCTATGACAAAGGGCTGCTCCAGAACTTTACTCCTTATAATGTTGTCGTGGCGATCGTCAAGGGATACGTCTTTGCCTTTGCCATTTCCTCCATATCCTCCTACTTCGGGTATTACGTGGAAGGGGGGGCGCTTGAAATCGGTAAGGCCAGCACGAGGGCCGTGATCGTGAGCTGCATCGCCCTGCTGGCCCTTGATTATTTAGTTTCGGCGATATTACTTCAGTAAACATGATCGAATTCAAGGACCTGAAAAAATCATTCGACGGACACCCGGTTATTGACGGTGTATCCGCCATCTTCAAAAGCGGCCAGTGCAACCTCATCATCGGCACCAGCGGCAGCGGGAAAACCGTCCTCATGAAATGCCTGGTGGGGCTGATCACGCCTGATGAGGGCCAAATCATTTACGAAGGCCAGAACTTCACCGACATGAATGAGGAACAGCGTAAAATGCTGCGGCAGAAGATCGGGATGCTGTTCCAGGGTTCGGCCCTGTTCGACAGCCAGACGGTCCAGCAAAACGTCATGTTTCCCCTCGACATGTTCACTACACAAACGTACAAGCAAAAACTTGCACGGGTCAACGAGGTACTGGAACGCGTCAACCTCCAGGGCGTGAACAAAAAATTCCCCGCCGAGATCAGCGGAGGGATGAAAAAGCGGGTGGGCATCGCCCGGGCTATCGTCCTGAACCCCAAATTCCTTTTTTGCGACGAGCCCAATTCGGGATTAGATCCCCAGACCAGCCTCCTCATCGACCACCTGATCCGCGAGATCACGCTGGAATATAAGATCACCACGGTGGTCAATACCCATGACATGAATTCCGTTATGGAAATCGGCGACCATATCCTCTATTTATATGAGGGAAAGAAAGAGTGGGAAGGGAACAATAAGGAGATCATCTACAGCAAGAACCAAAGGTTGAATGACTTCATTTTCGCCAGCGAATTCCTTCAGGACGCCAAGCAAATGCGTATGATCGAGATTGAAAAAGGCGAGAAGTGATTTTTCCCTATTTTTGCGCCCATGAGCGTCCTCGTCGGTAAAAACAGCAAGGTAATTGTTCAGGGATTTACGGGCACGGAAGGCACCTTCCACGCCACCCAAATGATCGAATACGGTACCAAAATCGTGGGGGGAGTCACTCCGCACAAGGGCGGCACCAGGCACCTGGACCGCCCGGTCTTTAATACGGTGGCGGATGCCGTTAGGGAAACCGGGGCCGACGTCAGCATCATCTTCGTTCCTCCCGCCGGCGCCGCGGACGCGATCATGGAAGCCGCCGAATCGGGCATAGGCCTGGTCGTTTGTATTACCGAGGGCATTCCCATTCAGGATATGGTCAAGGCCAGGCACTACCTGGAAGGCAAACCAACCCGCCTTATCGGGCCGAATTGCCCTGGAGTCATCAGCGCCGATGAATGTAAGGTAGGCATCATGCCCGGCTTCATTTTCAAAAAAGGCACCATAGGCATCGTTTCCAAATCGGGCACCCTGACGTACGAAGCGGCCGATCAGTTGGTCAAAGCAGGCTTAGGCCATACCACTGCCATAGGTATTGGCGGGGACCCCATCATCGGGACCACTACCAAAGAAGCCGTGGAGCTACTGATGAAAGACCCCGAAACCCGGGGCATCGTAATGATCGGGGAGATCGGGGGAGGCATGGAAGCCGAGGCCGCATATTGGATCAAGGAAAACGGCAACAAACCCGTTGTCGGTTTCATAGCCGGGCAAACCGCGCCTCCCGGTCGCCGCATGGGTCATGCGGGCGCCATCGTGGGAGGAGCGGACGATACCGCTGCCGCCAAAATGAAGATCCTGGCTTCCTGCGGGATCCACGTGGTCGCCAGTCCCGCCGACATCGGCAAGACCATGGCGCAGGTCATTAAGAAGGCTTAGTCCTTTTCCGCTTCATCCCGTAAATGCGAATGGTTTTCTCCACCTGCCGGATGAAATCGCTTTCCAGGTAGTTCTCGGGCTCCAGCCCCATGTTCGCCAGCGTCAGCACATCATTCCAATTGGCGCCCTGCGCATATTTCGATTCCCGGAGGATCATCCCATACAAGGCAACCGCCGTGGCGAAAGGATAAGATTTGGGCAGCCCGCCCAGCGCAGTATAATTACCGTTACAGGGAAACACCGCACTCAGTAGTGTGGAATCGCCGGGGAGCCGGTACGTGAGCTTGACGTCCGCCAGTTTTCCGTGACAGGCTTCCAGGTCGGTCTGGCCTTCCACTTCGAACATGGCCATCAGGGCGAATCCCGAGCCCACTTCGCCCCCATCGATTTCACTCGACGTATCCATCATGGCGTCCACCCGGTTCTCGAAACCGACCAGGCGGTAATCTTTGATGGCATCTTTGTCAAAGACCACCGAGGTATAAACGTCCCGGGCTATGGTATAGAGGTTCTGGCTGAGCTCTTTCACCAATACCTTTTCGGCCTCCTGCGTATTATCCAGGTAAGCGAAATCGCCGTTCCCCCTTTTGGCCAGGGCCTCCAATTTGGAATCCTTATAATTCCCCATCCCTACGCCCAGGCAGGTCAGGAAAATACCACTCTGCCGCTGGGCGCCGATCAGTTCCTCCAGCTCCTTTTCTCCCGTCTGGCCCACATTGAAATCCCCATCCGTGGCCAGGATCACGCGGTTGTTGCCCCCCCGGATGAAGTGCTGCTTGGCCACATCGTAGGCCAGCAGGATGCCGGCAGCGCCCGGCGTCGATCCGTTGGGCTCGAGGGCGTCTATGGCGTCCAGTATCTTTTGCCGGTTGGTCCCGGGGGTTGCCTGGAGGGCGGTGGTGACGACCTGTCCGTAGACGACGATGCTAACCGTATCGATGTCCCTGAGGTTGTTCGTCAGGGCTCTGAAGGCGGATTTGATCAGGGGCAGCTTATTGGGCATGTCCATGGACCCGCTGCAATCGAGCAAGAAGACAAAATTGCTGGGGGGCAACTGTCCCAGGTCGAGCTTCTGTCCGCAAATATGCAGTATCAGGAGCTTCCTCGCGGGATTCCAGGGGCAATCCGTGAGTTGAGGTTGCAGGGAAAAGGGAGCCGGAGGCACCGGAGGGTTATAATCCAGGTTGAAATAATTCAGCAATTCTTCGATACGTACGGCATCGGGCGGGACCTTCATTTGCAGATTGATGAAACGCCGGATATTGCTGTATGAAGCCTTGTCGATGTTCAGGGCGAAGCCCGTTTCCGGGGTCTGGTCGACGTTGACCAGGTCGTTTTCCTGGCGTCCCGCATACGATTCCCCCCGGGCCCATTGAGTGCGCGTCTGCTCATACGATTTCTTATCGACCAGGGAAAGCAATTTTGGCCTTCTTGCCTCAGCCGCTCCCGGCAGCAATTTCATGACGACCGTACTGAAGCGACTCCCCGGAAGGCGGATGTGCAGGGTTTCGTACCCCTCCATGGTGAAGACGATGCTGTCGGTGGAATAGGCGCTGGGAAATCCAAAGCTGCCCGAACTGCCCGTATGGAAAAATTGTTGGGCGGAGGGTTGGTATATCTCTACCCCCAGAAGGGGTGTATTGGTAGCATCCAATACCTGGCCTCGAATGTAGGACTGCGCCGAAACGGCCTCCCACAACAAGGGTAAGCAAAATAGCAAGCCTCTCCACTTCATAATCCTCACGTTATTGTTTTCCCCCGGAGGCTTCAACAAAATATAAGCCTCCGGGGGAAAACATTTAATGACTTTTCGGCCCTCCGGGCCGATGGGGTGCTTTCAGGCTAGTCCGCGCCCTGGGGGGCCAATTGGTATATCTCCCTCAAATTCCTGCCCAATCCATCATAATCCAATCCATACCCCAGGAGGAAAACATTCGGTACCGAAAACCCCAGATAGTCGATGTGAATCGGGTACAGGGTTGCTTCGGGCTTATGAAGCAAGGCGGCAATTTTCAGGGAGGCCGGCTGCTGGTGGTACAATTGCGGTAAGAACTCTGACAAGGTTTTCCCGGTATCCACGATATCCTCGATGATGATAACGTCTCTACCGAACAGGTCTGCATCCAGGCCGATCGAAGTGATGATATGGCCCGTGGATTTCATCCCCTTATAAGATGCTAATTTAATAAAACTAAGCTCTGCGTCAATAGTTAACTCCTTAAATAAATCGGCCGCGAACATAAACGACCCGTTCAATATGGATATGAACAAAGGGCGCTTGCCCCTGTAATCCCGGTTGATGTCGCCGGCTACGCGCTGAATGGCTTTTTCGATGTCCCCTGCGGCAAGGTAAGGTGTAAAGGATTTGTCGTGTACCCGGATCATTATCGTGTTTTGGCCTGAAGATACAAAGCGGTCCCAGGGGCCGGCTCGGTCCCTGCCTGGAGTAGGTTATACTCCATCAGGGCGCTCAGGCGTATACCCTCGGATTGCGCAATATCGTAAAGGGTCTCCCCGCCCTCCACCACGTGCACGTCTTTTCCCCCCACTTTCCTTTTCCGTTGCAAATAGACCAATTGGTCCTTTGGTAATTCGTTATTATCCTTCAGATCGTTGAAATCCACCAGGTAAGCCAGGGAGATATGGTATTGATCGGCCAGGGCCAGCAGGGAAGTTCCCGCGGGAACGAAGATTACCCTCGTTTCATTGATGTGGAATTCTCCCTGCGGATAAGCGGCTTTCTTTGGAGCGGCCACGGCGGCCGTTTCTACAGCGGGCGTTTGGACAGCGGGCGCCGGTGCGCTCACGCTCGCCGTGGACGTCGGCGCCTGAACCTCCGCCCCTGCAATCCCCGCCTGCGCGGTATCCTTAAACTTACCCAGGGCAACCAACGTATAATCGTTAAGATGATATTGCTCGATGTACTGGATCAGGATTTGCGCGTACTTTGGATTGGTGGCATAGCCCGCCCTGCGTAATCCCTGAGCCCAGGCCCGGTAATCCAGCGGATCCAGCTGGAACAGGAAGGAATAGCGGTCGCTGTTCTTGAGAAAGTCGGAATGGTCCTTGTACGAATCGGCGGCGCAGCCATACTTCCGAAAGCATTCTCCCCTGGCATCGTCGTCATGGTACACGGTTTCACCCGTCCAGGAGCTTTTGCACTTGATGCCGAAATGGTTATTGCTGGACTTCAGCAAGTCGCTATTCCCCCCCTCGGTTTCCAGAATTCCCTGAGCGAGCGTGATCGACGCGGGAACCCCGGTCCTTTGCATTTCGGCGATGGCCAGACCTTTGTAGGTGGCTACATATTGATCTACGGTCATATTCTGACCCAGGCCAAACATACCCAACCCCACGAAAAGGAGGCTCAAAGCATAGCGTAAGTAATTCATAATCAATCCAAGCTACTTTTTATAAATACACATTAATCCATCCCTAAGTGGGACTAATGCCTGAAAAACGCGCGCGTCATTATGGACGTGTTCATTGAAAGCCTGTATGGCCAGGGCGCTTTTCCCTTTAACGGGCTCCTCGAGTACCTGACCGTGAAAAAGCACGTTGTCCGCCAATATCACTCCTCCCCTCCTTACGTTTGGCATAACTGCTTCATAATAAGGAATATAGCCTACCTTATCCGCGTCAATGAAAACCAAGTCCCATGTTTCCCGCAAAGTTCCAATGATCTCTAACGCATTTCCCTCGTGTAATAATATGTCGCCCCTATGGGAAGATCGTTCAAAAAATGCCCGGGCTGTAGAAGCTTCTTCAGGCCTTAGCTCGATAGTGTGCAACTTTCCTCCTTCGCACAGGCCCTCGGCCAGCCGGAGGGCGCTGTACCCGGTAAAGGTGCCTATTTCCAAAATCCGTTTTGGCTGGAGCGCCCGGGAAAGAAAGGAGAGAAAGGCCCCTTGAGCCTGTCCGCTCAGCATATGCGCGTCTGCATGGTGCTGCCTCGTGTACAGGGCTATCTCCTCTAGGAGGGGCGATTCCGGGGAAGAAAACCGCTCCGCATAAGCGGCCCCCAATGGATGGATTACTTCCAATAAGGGATCAGTTTTAGCAAAAATAGAAATAAATCGCTTTAGAAATTAGGCTTTAACGGGTTCTTTGCGTAATAACTGACCATATAGTTGGCTACTTCGTCGGGGGTATCGAACAGGACGAACAGGTCCAGGTCTTCCGGTTTGATGTTGTGTTCGGAATCCAGCATGCTGGTCCGGATCCAATCCAGGAGCCCTGTCCAATAGGCTTTCCCCACCAACACCATGGGGGAACGGTCTATCTTTCCCGTTTGGATCAGGGTGGCCACTTCGAACATTTCATCCATGGTCCCGAATCCCCCGGGGAACATAACGAAGGCCTGCGCATATTTGGTAAACATCACCTTCCGGACAAAGAAATAGTCGAAGTGCATGGCTTTGTCCGAATCGATATAGGGATTGAATTTCTGCTCGAAAGGCAATTCGATGTTCAAGCCCACCGATTTCCCCCCTGCCAGTTGAGCGCCCTTGTTGGCCGCTTCCATGATGCCGGGGCCGCCCCCCGTGATAATGCCAAAACCTTCTTCGGATAAGCGCCTCGAGGTCTGCACGGCCAGTTCGTAATAGGGTGTCCCGGGTTTGGTCCGGGCGGACCCGAATACGGAAATGCAGGGACCAATTTTGTTCAACGTTTCAAAACCATCCACGAATTCCGCCATGATCTTGAAAATCTGCCAGGAGGAATGCGCTTCGGATTCCGTCCATTTCCTTTGCTGGGATATTTTCAACGTCTCATTCATATTTTCCTGGTTTCAGATACCATATATAAACCTGCAAAAGTAATGCATCCATTGATCACCAACAGCTCGATACCCAGCTTATATCCTCCCGTCAAAATAGGGCTGTACCGGCTCAGAAAATAGCAGATTACGGGGCTGAGTATGCAAACCAACGGCACTCCCCGGGGATATTTCAGGGTTCTCCGGGTAAGGATCCCAAAGGCAAACAAACCCAGGAGGGGCCCATACGTATAGGCTGCCATGTTGAGGATCACCTGGATGATGGATTTATTATTGATCCAATGGAAAACGAGGATGCATCCCAGGAACAACACGGCAATACACCCGTGTACGGTCATTCGGATGCGCTTTTTTTCCCTTTCAGTTCCGTTCCTTTCCTGCAGGTTCAGGATGTCGATACAAAAGCTTGAGGTCAGCGCCGTCATGGCCCCATCCGCACTTGGAAACAGGGCCGAAATCAAGGCTATGATGAATAATATGGAAAAAGCGGGTCCGAAGGTATGCAGCGCTATAGTAGGAAACAGGTCGTCTCCTGTCGCGGCCTGGTGAGGCACCAGGTACAAGAGACCGCCCAAAAGCAGGAAAAGGCCGCTGACCAGCACCATGACAATGCTGAACGTGAGCATATTCTTTTGTGATCCTCCCAGGGTCCGCACGCTGATATTCTTTTGCATCATTTCCTGATCCAAACCCGTCATGGTGATGGTGATAAAAGCGCCGCCCAGGATCTGTTTGACGAAAAAGGACGGACTTCGGACGTCGGTTGTGAAGATTTTCGTGTATCCCCGGCCCCGCATCGCCGTCCAGGCCGTGCCCAGGTCCAGGTGCAGGTAATGCAGGATACAAACGACCCCTGCCACCAGTCCGATCAGCATAAAGGTGGTCTGAAGCGTGTCCGTCCAGACAATGGTCTTCACGCCCCCTTCCAGGGTATACAGCAGGATCATGCCCAGGATGATCGCCGTCGTCACCACGAAGGGCACCCCGAGCGCGTCCAGTACGAAAAGTTGAAGCACATTGATGACCAGGTATAAGCGGGCGGTAGCGCCCATCGTCCTGGATAAAATAAAAAAGAGGGCGCCCGTGCGGTAAGACGAATTTCCGAGGCGTGCCTCCAGGAACCGGTAAATGGAGGTCAGGCGAAGCCGGTAGTACAAGGGAAGCAGGACCAGGGCAATGACGAAATATCCCAACAGGTACCCGATCACCACCTGGAAATACGCGAAACCCTGGGGAGGGGAACCCAGTCCCACCGTGCCCGGGACCGAAATAAAGGTAACGCCTGACAGGGAAGTGCCGATCATGCCAAAGGCCACCAGCAACCAATGAGAATTCCGGTTCCCTATGAAAAAGGTATCGTTGTCGGAATGCCTGGACGTGCGATAGGCAACTCCAAGCAGCAACAGGAAGTAAGCAAGAACAATGGACAAGAGCCAGGCAACCATATTTGTTTTATAGCCCTACATTGATGCCGAACCGGAAGACCGGCAGAATGTATCCTCCGGGACCATTGTAAGGAGAAAGCGTGCTCCCCCCTACGTCGAAAAGGACCGCCGCGAATCCCCAGGTCTTGGCGCCCGGAGCGCCGAAGCGGAGGCCACCCCCCACCAGGAAGCTGGTTTCGCCGTACGTACCATTGGAGGTCGTTTGTCCGTCGAGGGATTGTTTCCACCAAATGTCGTTGTATTCGGGCTGCACCTGAATGAAAAGCCAGTGAATGGGAAAAACGCGTGCGAAGACGCCTCCGCCCACGAGGGTATTGTGGTAAGTACCCCCTCCATATCCCAGCGCGTAGGAAGCGTTCGCATTTATGGAATAGTATTGGAAATTCCCAACTACACCTGCGTCGATCCAGGGGGCGATCATGTAGGCCACATAAGGATTACCCCCGACCAGGAACTCCCCGGCATCGAAGCCCAGCGAAATGGCTCCCCCCACTTCGAAATAGTGCTGCGGTGCTTCGTCATATTTTGCACGGTAATGATGCGGCGCGTTTTCCTGTTGGTACGGCTTCCAATTGGACGGAGGGGTAGTAGTATCGGTTTGAGCCATCACGAAAGAAGGCACGAAAGAGGCGGCTACTACAGTTAAAATCACCAAAAGTCTGTTCATAATTCACGGGTTATCAGGTATAAGATGGTTCCCTTTGAAGGGACCAAGACCTACAAAGTTTAAATAACGATCCCGGTTTATGAATATTTTATGAAAAAATCGCAAAAAATAATTTTTCGGCATTACGAATTTGGTCGTATATTCGTTTACGAACAAATTCGTAAACCGAAAAATGATACTGCCATGAAGATCCTCCTCGCAGCGTTGCTCCTTTTGACCTCCTCCACCCTTTACGCCCAAAAAGACAGCAGCCGCCCCTGCCCGGCTACGGATAACCTGGAACGTCTCCAGGGTCGATTAATCGAGATGCAAAGCAGGATGGAGGCAGCCCAAAGGCGCATGACGGAATCCATGTACAATGAAAATCGCGCCCTCGTCGAGCGTGAAGCCACCCGTTCCATGGAGTTAGCCCAGCGCCAGATCGAGCGCGCCCAGTCCGAGGTCGCCAGGAATCAGGAAAGGTTCGTCGAAAGAGCTGCGGAAATGCAGGAACGTTCCCTGCAGTTGCGCGCCCGCTCCCAGGAACTCCGCGAACGCGCTGAGGGCATGCGGAAAATGATCCACGAGATGACCACCGAAATGCTGAACGACCACCTCATTGAAAAGGGCAAGCCGGTCGATATAGAGGTCAGGGACGGTAAGATGCTCATCAATGGAAAAGAGCAACCGCCTGCCATTTACGAGAAATACAAGAAGTATTTCCACGACGGCGACTTGAAGCTCCATTGGGACCCCAATGAAGGTATAGCCATTTAAACGATAGTTTTTTCTCATGTCTGTGTGCGGGCGGGGTTTTTACCCCGCCCTCCGAATTTCCCCGTAAGTTCATCATATGAAAATAGCTTTAACCCTTCTACTGATCTCCCTGGCCTCGATCCAGGTAAAATCCCAATCCAGCGGATGGATCCCGTTCGAAATATCCAAAGGCCAAATCTGTCTCCCTGTCACGGTCAATGGCCACCAGGCCACCGGCAGGCTGATCAATTACGGTACCACCAGGTTGGATAAGGATCTCATCGGAATGATCGGTCTGGACACCGCCAAACCCATAGATGTCCAATTTGGCAAGTTGTCACTGCAAAAAGGCCTCGCCGTCACGTTCTACCGGCACGTTCCCGCCACCCCACCATACGATATCTTCCTGGGTGACGAGCCTTTCCAGCAATGCATCATAGACATCGACTTCCCCAACAAGAGGATCGCCTTCTTCCGTCCCGATGGGTTCACGCCCCCCGAGGGAGCCATTGCCCTGAACTTTAGCATGCACGGGGAGTCGCGCGCCATTCCCCTAAGTGTGGAAGGTGGAACCGAAATGTCCTACTGGGTATACCTGGGCGACCCCGCCCCGATTTCGGTGTATGAATCCTGGTTCAAACCCCGTGGCATGCTGCAGGACAGGGCCGCCTCCGTGCGCCTGGGCGGCGGCCGCAGGACCCCGCCGGAAGCCATTGCTACGGTTCACGAGGTCCGCCTGGCGGGCCAGGATTTCAAAGAGATTCCCGGTGTGTTCCCTGATGATTCGGTTACGGGCGACCATCCCGCCGAGGTGGCGGGTCATATCGGCCTGGGATTCCTTTCCCAAACCAGGGTCATCTTCGATTACGCACATGACCGCCTCTATTGGGTCCCGGCCAAGCCATTGAAAAAGGCCTTCCCAAAAGATTATACCGGATTGGTGCTGATCAAATCCCAGGACGATTATGTGGTGAAGTTCGTCAGCCCCCTCAGCCCCGCGATGAAGGCCGGTTTCAAGCCGGGGGATACCATCATCCAAATCAACCACCAGCCCGTCCTTGCCTTTCAGGGAATTGCCTGGCAGTCGCCGGCCTGGAGTACCGTGGTGGATTCTAAAAAGGGCGCCACTTATACCTTTACACTTAAAGACAGCAGCGTCCTAAAGTTAACGACGGCGGAATTTTTTTAGCGGCGGCCCCTGGGCCCGGGTCACTCCACCCGCAAGCTCTTCACAGGATTGGCGATGGCCGCGCGGATCGATTGGAAGCTGATCGTGAACAACGCCACGAGCAGCACGACCATCACCGAATACACGAACACCCACGCATTCACGGCCACGTGATAGGGATAGTTCTTGAGCCACGCGTGTGTCGCCCACCAGGCGCCCGGACACGCGATCAGCGCGGCGATGAGGACGAGGCGAACGAAATCGCTTGAAAGTCGGACCACGATGCCCTGTACGGAAGCCCCCAGGACTTTGCGGATACCGATTTCCTTTCGGCGTTTTTCGGCGGATAGGGTGGCTAATCCGAACAGGCCGATGCACGAAATGAAAATCGTGATGAGCGCCCCGGCGGTGACGATTTGTTTCCACTTGCGTTCGCTGTCGTATTGGGCCCGGTTATCGTCTTCCCTGAAAGTATACGAATACGGAACAGTAGGGAACAACGATGTAAAGGTCTTTTGGATGTAGTTCAGGACACCGGCGGATTCGCCTCCCCTGAGTTTGATGTAGAGGCTATTGTAGGGATACTGGGGGTTCATGCTGAGCAACAAGGACGGGAGTTTCTCGTTCAGGGCAACCCAATGGAAGTCCTTCACGACACCGATGACGGTATATTTTTTATTGTTGTAAAAGAAATCCACGACTTGGCCTATGGGATTTTTCCACCCCGCTTCCTTGACGAAGGTTTCATTGACCAGGACGTGCTCGGCGGAGTCCGAGACCATTTCCTTTGAGAAATTACGCCCCCTGACCACGGGAACGTGGAAAAGGGAAAGATAGTTTTCGTCGACGTGCCTGATATCGAATTGGAATTGCTGGTCCCCGTTAATATGCGCGATGGTGCTCCAGCGTCCGCCCTGGTCCTTGGTCAAACCCTGGACACCCGGGTTGGCCAGTAGCTCCGTTTCTAAGACGTTCAATTTCGACTTGTCTCCGAAACCCGCGTTGATTACGGCGACATTCTTATCGTTATACCCCAGGTCGAAATGCGTCAGGTAGCTGAACTGCGCATACACGATCAGGGCGGCGATGATCAGGAAAGTAGCCAGGGTGAACTGGAGGACGACGAGACCTTTGGCCAGGAAATTCCTTCCCCCCAGGCGCGCGCGTCCGTACAGGGATTGGACGGGATTGAAACCGGAAAGGACGAACGCGGGATAAAAGCCGGCCAGTACGCCCGTCAGAAGAAAAATAACTATGTATCCCAGGATCAACGGTGCATCGAAAAGGTAAGAAAAGGAAAGGGCTTTGCCGGACACCTCATTGAAAAAGGGAAGGATCGCCTTTACCAGGCCTATAGCCAGCATGAAGGCGACGAATTCGAGGATGAAGGATTCCCCGAGGAACTGGATCATCAATTGCTTGCGTTGCCCTCCCACGACTTTCCGGATACCCACCTCCCGCGCGCGCTTCAGGGAACGCGCCACCGTGAGGTTGATGAAATTGATGCACGCGATCAACAGGATGAACAGGGCTATGGCCGTCAAAATATACGAATACATGGGTTTGCTGGCGCCCTTGAGGCCGTTGTCCGGCGCATAGTCCGTACTCATGTGCATTTTCAGCAGGGGCTGAAGATGGTAGACGACTTTGTCCTTGAACCCGTATTTGTCGGCCATATCCTTGATCTGGCCGGCGGCATCCTCGTTGTACACATTCGCCATTTTCCTCTCCACCGCCACGGGATTTGACCCGGGAGTCAGGATTACGAACGTATTTTCGAAGAAATTCAGCCAACTGTCATCGATCTTACCGGACCCGAAAAAATTCTTGGGCACGAGCACCTCGGCCTGGATGGAAGAGTTGATGGGGAATTTCTTCATGATCCCTCTCACGACAAAGGGCTGGAACGTATCGTTGATCTTCAAATTCAATACCTGGCCCAGGGCATCCGCATTACCAAAAAATTTGATGGCGACGTCTTTGCTCAAGACGATCGAGTTGGGTTCCTTCAGCGCGGTGGCGGGGTTTCCTTCCAGCAGCGGGAAGGAAAACAGTTGGAAAAAGGTGCTGTCGACATCGAAAGCCTCCTGGTCGAATACCTCGCTGCCGCTCCTGATCGTGAAGCTATTTTGCTGAATACGGACGAAGTCCTTGATTTCGGGAATTTGCCTTTTGAAATTAGGACCGGGCACATCACCCGTACTGGTTAACCGCTGAATTGACCCGTCGGCTTTGATGAAATCCGCCGTGATATGGTAAAGCTGATCTCTATTTTTATGGAACCGGTCGAAGCTCAGTTCGTCCTTGGCGTATAGGAAAATGAGCATGCAGGCAGCTAGCCCGACGCCCAGACCCACGATGTTGATGATGGAAAAAGCTTTGTTCCGCCAAAGGTTTCTAACCGCGGTCTTGAGGTAACTTTTGAGCATAAGTTTGGTTGAAGCGAATTTAAAAGCCGGGGCACATGCTCTGTCGCCTGTTCCCGTTGTACTCATCATAATATCCTGTATAGATCGAGGAGAACTCATATGCCCCCCGGCCTCCATTATAATTTTTAAGGGTGGAAATCGTAATGTCGTAGGAGAAGGATAGCTTGATGTTCTTCAATTGGAATCCGATCATGACAATGGCCGCGTCTCCCGTCCGGAAGTAGAGTCCCGCGAGAAGCTGGTCAGACCCGTTCAAATTATATTGGGCGTTCATCCCCAGCATCAACTCCTGGGCGCCCGCATCCGTCGTATAGTAGATATTGGGATTGATGATCCACATATTGTCATTGGTCTTGAACCGGGCGTCCAGATCCACGATATACCGCCTGGGAATTTCCCCAAATCCCAGGTCGCTGGACTCGAAGAAGGTTTCCCGCGCATGGTTAATGTGCTGTACAGAAAACCCTACATTGACGTAGGTGCGCTCATTTGGAAAATAGGCATAATTCAAGCCCGCCTGCATGTCGAAATAGCTGGTTTGGGTATTGTCCAGGACGACGTTCGTAGGAATACCCGCATCAAAGAACTTGCCGTCGAACTGATCCGGGAACTTAAGGCGGGAAGGGTCGATCCGTTTCTGGGCCCATCCCGTATTGAAGCCCGCCGTAAGGAGGCTGGATAATCCCAACTCCTGGTGATAGGCGATGCTGGCATATACCTCGGTACTGGTCAGGCTCCCGCTGCCGGCCACATCCTTGAGGATGGCTCCACCCAATCCCAGCCAACCGTTCTCGATTTTATTCCTGAGGACCTGCGCATCCCCGAAAACGCTCATGGTTTGATAGGGCACTTCCATAATGGTGCTCCACTGGTTGCGGTAATTGGCGCCGAGCCGGTAGTCCGCGTCCGGCAAAAAGCCCGTATTGGCAGGGTTTACGAGCAGGGGAGCATTGAAATACTGGGAAAAATGCAGGTCCTGGGCACGCAATACCTGTGCAGGTCCCCCCAAGAAGACCAACCAAAGCAATCCCACCGCGATCTTTTTCATAAACATGGTTGTTATCTTAATAACGTAATATCCCCGGTCTTAGTTGTATGTACCCCATTGGAGAACGTAACGCTCAGCGAATAGGCATATACATCCATCGGTTGTAAAGTTCCTTTGTAGTTTCCATCCCAGCCCTGGTCCGGGTCCGTACTTTCGAAAACCAACTGGCCCCAGCGGTTGAATATTCTCCAATCCATTTTTTCAATGCCAAAGCCCCGCACCTTGACGATGCCGTCCGCCCCGAAACGTCCGGGGGTGAAGGCATTGGGTACGTCCAGTAAGGGCAGTACGATACTGGGAATGGGGCTGCAGGCGGTATCCGGGCAGCCGGCCGCATTAAAGGCGACCAAACACGCATTAAAAGTACCACTTCTCTGGTATTGATGCGTCACGGTGTCCAACGAAGTGGTTACCAGGGAATCCCCGTCTCCAAATAGCCATTCAAACCGGACGGCCCCCCCTGAAGAGTTGTTGGTAAACAGGGTCGGGGTATTTTCTTTGGAGGGGTTGGGGCTCCAGGCAAAGGCCGAGACCGGACTACCCACGATAGTGATCGTCTGGGTCGTGGAGTCCGCGATATTGCACGAATTGGAGTCGATGACCAATTCTTTGATCGCGTACACTCCGGGCGCAGGGTATAAGTGTGTGGGCATCACCTCGGTGGATCCTGTCCCATCTCCGAATGACCAGATGAAGTGTTGTCCCCCGTGAATGATGGTGGTGAATATGGCATCGTCGGGGGCGCAGGCGGGAGAAGGTACCGTAAAGCCCGCCTTTACCAGCGGGGAAATATTGAGGTTGAAGGTATCCGATTGAGGGTAATTGCAAAAGTTAGTATCCACCATGGTCAGCACCACGGTATAAGACCCCGCCGCGGGGAACCCGTGATCGATGGAATCCAAACCCGCGGTGACGGAAGGCGAGCCGTCCCCGAAATTCCAGGTGAACGAAGTGTTGGTAAAGGCTTGTCCCGCCGGGGCCTTAGACAGATTATAAAACCTGTAATTCAGGCTGTCGCAGGGCGGTAGCTTGAAAGGTAACCCATCCACCAGGGCCTCGTTGTTCCGGGCGAAGAGGGTAACGTATGATGTATCGGCGCCATTGCAGCTATTGGGGGCCAGGGAGATCAGCCGGGCCTGGTACACGCCCGTATTGGCATAGCCATGAGTGGTTTGAGGTGTCGACGTGGTAACGTCGGGAGACCCGTCCCCAAAGGACCATACGTATGAGGTGGCGTTTGCGATGGTATCCTGGAAATCCACCTGCATGGGAATGCAGGCGATATGGCTGAAGGCGGGACGGCCAACGATGGTGGCTTTGATCCCCGAACCTACGCCCGCGAGGTTGAATGCTATCTTGACACCCGCTTCATTACAACGTCCGTTGGAAAGGTTTTTCGTGGACCAGGCCCCCGCGGTCGTGGGGAAAATGGCTCCTCCTCCGCAGTTGGCGCAAATCCCCTGATAGATCACCCCGTTCTGGTCGTAGCGGCTGGTGCCGCCGTCCACGTGCTCCTGGAACTGGCCTCCGTTTTGTCCGAAGAAGCTGCCGTACAAAATGCCCAGGGCATTCTTTTGCATCACGAAGAAATAGAAATCGCTGCCATCGGTCGTCCGCTGGACGGGGTTGGGGGTAATGGGCAGTCCGGTGGTACCTGAGGACAGGTATCCTTCGATCTGGTTTACTTTTCCTCCCCAACCGGATACATACACATTCTCGCAGCGGTCCACCAGGAAAGCCACCGGAGAAATGTTGGGCTCGGCCGAAACCGTCCCCCAAATGGTGGAATATACAAAAGCGGACAAGTCGGGTTGCAGCTTGGCTATGAACTGGCGGCTTCCCGGGGTATTATACGGAGCGTTGATGATGGGCCAGGACCCTGTGGTGGTGCCCATTACATAGGGGAAACCCAGCTTGTCGAATTGCACCCCGTATACCTGATCTATGCCCGCCGTGCCGATATACGTCGCACGGTTTAAGGAAACGCTGTTTCCGTTGTCCACCAGCCAGGCCAGGAAACCGTCGCAGGTGCCTCCCGCATTGGTCGTCTGGAGCACGCCCGGAACAACGCCCGGAAAGTCTATGCTGCTCGTACCTCCGCCAACCAATATATTCCCGGGCATCGTGGGATTCAGTTCAATTACGTAAGCCGCATCATAGTCCGAGCCGCCCAGGAAAGTGCTCCAGATCACCGAATTGACGGCAGGATTGATTTTCATTACCACTCCGTCCTGCTTTCCACTCAGGGAAGTTTGAAAGCTACCGCCGGAAAGGGGAAAATCAGCGGACTGGGTGCACGACGCCAGGTAGACATTATTGGAACCATCCACATTCACCTCGCTTCGGGCATCGTCTCCATAGTTTTGTTTTAGAATATTCGTTCCCTGAACCGAATAATCCGCGATGTTCACCCCATCGGCCCCGGATCCTCCGATTTTCATGGAACCCAGCAATTGCGTTCCGTCCGCGCTGAGCCGGCAAACGACGATGTCCCAGCCTCCGTTCGGCCCTACAGGGGGGACCGTTTGGGGAAAATTCGGGGAGTTGCTCCTGCCCGCAATGATCAGTTCCCCGTTATGGTTTTCGATCAGGCTGTGGGGTTGGTCCTGGAGGGAGCCCCCGATATAGGTGGCCCAGATGCGCTTCGACCCATCGGGGCTGAGTTTCATGATGGCAATGTCTCCGGGGATTCCGGAGCCGTCTTCACCCCCGAAATTGACCTGGTAAGCACCCGGGGTGGTCGGGTATCCCGCGTCGGCGATGCCACCCAGGTACATGCTGCCATCCGCTCCCGGCGTAGCGGTAAAACCCCAGTTATCCGCAGGACTTCCCGTGAAGGAAGAGAAGATCAGTGTGGGATCGATGACGAGGGTGGTTCCGGGATCGTATCCACGAACCTCGAAAGTGACCGTGCTATCCCGCACCCTGTAGCGACAATCCACGGAAGTTCTCCCCGTATTGGACGGTTGATACGCCTCTGGAATGCCCTCCACAGCCTCCCCGACCGTCGTGGAAATGTGTAGTGAACCCGCGCGGACGGCCAGACCGCCGGCGTAACCGTATTTCAGACGCACCTTGGAAAGATCCGCACCGGGGTGCACGATGAGGTCGTATTTGAGGTGTCCCGACAGGGAATAATACCGCAGGTCGATCCCGGGATACACGTCCTGGTAGACAATTGATTGAAATACGCGGCAACGGGAGGCCCATTTGGAGGGGTCATTCCCGATGAAATAATTATTGAATCCTTCTACGGGTTTCTCTGGGATAATACGGGGTTGGGGATTGGCACCTGCAAAAGCCACCGTATAGGTATGCTGGTGAATTTTGAAAGAATCCGGGGAACTGGGCGCCACGCGATAGTGTCCGTGCATGATGGACAAGACCCGTTCGTAATCCTTAGGATCGTACAGCGTGGCCGAAAAACCGTTCCTGCCCAGGTAACAGCCGCTGCCCTGCATATCCACCCGGAAGACGACATCCGGATTCCACTGTCCCTTATTCTCAATGAATTGGAAGGTCCCACCCGATTGGGCAACCGCGGACATACCTACAGGCAGCATCCACCACAACCAAGCAATGAGGGCCTTCATTCCTATTAATTTACGCACGTCCTGGCACAACTCCTAGGCCCAATTATCTCAGGAGTGTAATATCTCCTGTTTTCCGGGCCTGCGTCCCATCACTGAACGTGACACTTAAGGTATACGCATACACATCCATGGGCTGCAACACACCCTTATAGTTTCCATCCCATCCATCATCCGGGCTGGTGGACTGGAACACCAATTGACCCCATCGGTTGTAAATCCTCCAATCCATCTTGGCAATTGCGAATCCCCGTACTTTGATCACGGCGTCCACCCCGAATCTTCCGGGAGTAAAGGCATTGGGTACGTCCAAATCCGGAACGACAATCACGGTCACGGGTTCGCACACCGTATCCGAGCAGCCGTTGGCGTTGAAGGCGACAAGGCAGGCATTATACGTAGTCGATGTATTGTATTGATGCGATACCGTATCTCTGCTGGTCGTCGCCAGCGTATCTCCGTCTCCAAAGAGCCATTTGAAGCTCACGGCATCAGGAGAGGACGTGTTGTTAAATACCGTCGGCGTATTGGTGATGGGCGGATTGGGGCCCCAGGTGAAGCCCGCGGTCGGTTTGGCCACCAGGGTGATCGTCCCGGTCGCGGTATCTACCTTGTTACAGGTAGAGGGATCCGTCACGATTTCCATGACCTGGTAGGTTCCCGGATTGGGGTAGTAGTGCACGGGGCTCTCGACCGTCGACCCCGATCCATCTCCAAAGGTCCAGGCCCATGTTTGACCTCCCTGGGACTGGTCTGTGAAAAGGACCGAATCCGGAGCGCAGCCCGTAGGCGGAGCCGTGAATTGGGCTTTCACATTGGCCGCCACATGGAGCAATTCGGAAACAGTATCGGGTGCGTTGCAATAATTCGTATCCGTAAGGATCAGTTGAACGGTATATACTCCTGCCGTTCCGTAGGCATGCGTTTCAGGTTGCGTGCCGGCAATCACGGCCGCGCTGTTGTCCCCGAAGTTCCAGGTGAAGGAACTGGCCGTGAAGGGATTGGCTCCCGCGGCGGGCACGGAGGTATTGGTAAACTGATACGCCAAATCGGTGCAAGGCGGGATTTTGAATTGGGTGAAGGCCAGGTGGGCGCTGTCATCGGCCGCGCGCACGATGGCATACGAGGTATCGGCAATATTACAACTTGCGGAGTCGATGGAGATCAGCATGATCTTGTACGTCCCCGTATTGGTATAAAGGTGGTTGGTAGTGGGCACTGTGGTAGTGACCAAGGGTGAACCGTCCCCGAAGTTCCAGACATAGGTTACCGCATTGCCGATCGTATCCCTGAAGTTTACATTCAGGGGAATGCATCCCAGGTTGGAAAAGGTTTTCCCGCTGATGCTGGCCTTGACACCGCTACCCACTCCTGCCAGATTGAAGGCTATCTTTACTCCGGCCTCGTTGCAGCCGCCTGGGTAGGGCGTGATCGATCCCGCAATCAGGGTCCCATTATAGGGTGCAAATACACCGGATGGTCCGCCCACGGGCGAGGTGGGGAAAACCGCTCCCCCATAGCAATTGGCGCAAATGGCTTCGTAGATCACCCCATTCTGGTCGTAACGGCTCGTCCCTCCATCCACGTGGTCCGCAAAATTTCCGCCCAGTTGACCGAAGAAGCTCCCATACAGTTGGGAAGCTGCATTTGCCTTCATGACGAAAAAGTAAAAATTGTTCCCATCCGTTTTACTTTGAGCGGGACTGGCTGTCAGGGGCAGACTCGTGGTTCCTGAGGAGGGATACCCCGCCCCGTGGTCCACGAGTCCTCCCCAGCCCGATACATACACGTTTTCACAACGGTCTACCAGGAAAGCTACGGGAGAAATGTTGGGACCCGCGGCAGCCGGCGTCGTTCCCCAGGTCGTGGAATAGACGTAGGCCGACAAGTCGGGCTGGAGTTTGCCGATGAATTGCTTGGCTCCGTTCACGAAGTAAGGAGCGTTTATATGCGGCCACGCGCCGTTGCTCAGGGTGGTCCCCATGATATAGGGAAATCCGAATTTGTCGAATTGAATGCCGTAAATCTGGTCGATGGCCCCCGTACCGATAAACGTGGACCTGACCAATGAAACCGAGGTGCCGTTATCCTGGAGCTGGGCAATCCAGCCATCTATGGCGCCTCCGAAACCAGGCTGGACGACCCCCGTTTTATTCCCGGGAAAGTCATTGCTTGCCGTTCCGCCGGCCACCAGCAACTCACCGTTGACGGGGCTAATATCCAATACGTACGCGGCATCATCGTTGGATCCTCCGATCAGGGTGCTCCACATCAGGGTATTGACCGCCGAATTGACCTTTATCACGACCCCATCCTGTCCACCCGCACTCGTCGTTTGAAAAGCACCCTGGGTGGGAAAACCCGAAGTGGTCGTGGGTCCGGTGGAACGCGTACAGGAGGCTACGTAAATATTATCGTTGGCATCCACGATGACCTCGCTCCTGGAATCATCCCCATAATTTTGCTTGAGGGACATAGCCCCGGGAGGGTCCTCGTACTGGTCCGTGATATTGCTTCCATCCTGCCCGCTGCCCCCGATCACCATGGAACCTATAAGTGTGGAACCATCATTGCTGATTTTGGAAATGAAAATGTCCCAGCCTCCCCCCGCGCCTATCGTTTTCCCCCCGTTTGCCGTTTTAGGAAAATCGGCCGACCGCGTGTGGCCAACGACGACCAGGTCCCCGTTGTGGTCTTCGATCATGCTCGTGGGCAGCTCGTCATCGTCCTTTCCGCCGAGATAGGTCGCCCATTCTTCCTTGGTCCCGTTTGGGCTCAGCTTGATGATTCCCACGTCGGGCGGGTAGGCGCTCAGGACCGAGGTCCCATTCCAGGTCGGATCGAAGGCATTTGCCGTTGTCAGGTACCCATTTTGGGTAATTCCTCCCAAATACATGCTGCCATCCGCTCCAAAAGTGGCGGTGAAGCCCCAGTTGTCCCCCTTGCTCCCGGTAAACGAACAAAACTGCAGGGTGGGGTCGATCACCAGGGTCTTGGAATGATCGTAGTCGTCGGCTTCAAAGGAAACCAGGTTACCCTTGACTTTATATCGCACGTTCACGCTGGTTCTTCCGGAATCATTAGGTTGAAAGGATTCGGGGTACAGTTCCAGCGATTCCCCGAAGGGAATGCCGACGTGCAGTTGGTTATTCTTCACATATAACTTAGTCGCATGCGTGTACAGGAGTTGCACCTGGGACAGGTCCGCACCCGGATGTACGATAAGGGTATACTTGAGCTTTCCTGCCTCTGAAAAATAGTGCACGTCTATTCCGGGATACATATCCTTGTAGAAGACCCCGAGATACGTCATACAATGACTGGCCCATTGGGATGGGTCGTTCCCCATAAAGTAATTTTTATATCCCCCCTCGCCTTTCTCCGGAATGATCGATACTCCGGGGTTCGATCCCTGGAAGGTCACCCCGTAGTTGTAGTAATTGATCTTCATCGAATCGTTGGGCTCCCTCAGGGTGCCGCCCTGCGGGGATGGATTTTTGATGAAGCTCAATTTTCCGTTCGAGGTTTGAGAAATGATTTGCTGGTTGTGGGGGTATATAGGTCCCGTAACCGTCCGGCCATAGCGGTCCACCACCTGGGTGCTCAATACGGTATAGCCATTGGTATTCAGGTAAAATCCCGAGGTCTGCATGTCGGCGCTGAAGAGCACCGATTTATTCCATTGCCCCTTATTTTCAATGAATTCCAGGGTACTACTCGATTGGGCCAGGGCGGCTGTACGGGCGAGCAAGCCGAGGGTCAGCAGCAGGAGGGGAATTCCTTTCCGTGGGAGGGGCATTTTACTCATGGTTCTTTGTGGTGGCGCCGAAGCGCCTATAAACGATCTGACAGGCGCAAAAGTTGTGCTAAGATATCTTACTCCAGGCTGTTTTACCCTTCTTAGACAAAAGAAAGTCGCGAATGATCCGGTTGCCTGGAAGGGAGAGGTCGGGATCCTCCCCGGTGATCCGGACCGCCTCTTGCTTAGCCAGGTCCAGCCATAACCTGTCTTGGACTATCGAAGCCAGCTTGAAGTTTAACAGGCCGCTTTGTCTTGTCCCTTCTATATCCCCCGGCCCCCGGAGCTCCAAATCCTTTTCGGCGATCTCAAAACCATTGCCGGTAGCGGTCATGATCCTGATCCTTTCCCTGGCTTCAGCGGCCAGCCGGCTTCCGGTCATCAGTATACAATAGCTCTGATCCGAACTCCTGCCTACCCTTCCCCTGAGCTGGTGGAGTTGGGAAAGCCCGAATTTTTCGGCGCTTTCGATGACCATGACGCTGGCATTGGGCACGTTCACCCCGACCTCGATCACCGTGGTCGAGACCATGATTTGGGTATCCCCCGAGACGAAACGCTGCATGTTCGTTTCCTTGATGTCCGCGCTTTGCCTTCCATGCACCATACTGATCCAATAGGAGGGTTCGGGGAAATAAGCCTTGACGTTTTCGTATCCTTTCATCAGGTCCTCGTAGTCCAGGGTCTCGGATTCCTCGATCAGTGGGAAGATGATATATGCCTGACGGCCCTTCATAATTTCGGATTTGATAAAATCCATGACCCTGGCCCTGACGGAATCATACCGGTGAACGGTCACGATGGGCAAGCGTCCGGGAGGTAGTTCATCCATGACGCTGTAATCCAGATCCCCATAGGCCGTCATGGCGAGCGTCCGGGGGATGGGAGTGGCCGTCATAACCAGGATGTGGGGAGGGAGCACCCCTTTCTTCCACAGGCTGGCCCTTTGAGCTACCCCGAAACGGTGCTGCTCGTCGATGACGGCCAGGCCCAGTTGGTGAAAAACCACGCTGTCTTCGATCAGGGCGTGCGTACCTACGACGATGTGGATACTTCCCCCCTTGAGCCCTTCTAATACTTCCTTTCTTTCGCGGCCCCGGGTAGAGCCCGTCAGCAACGCCACGCGAACCGGCAGGGGCGCCAGCGCCCGGCTGATATCATCGAAGTGTTGCTGGGCCAGAATTTCGGTAGGGGCCATGAGGCAACCCTGAAATCCATTATCTACCGACAACAGCAGGGTCAGGACAGCTACGACGGTTTTCCCGCTACCCACATCGCCTTGAAGCAGACGGTTCATTTGGCGACCCAGACCCGTATCCTTCCGGATTTCCCTTATCACCCTTTTTTGGGCATTGGTCAACTCGAAGGGCAGGAGGTCCCTGAAGTAGGTATTGAACAGGTCCCCCACCCGGGTGAACACGGGGCCATGCGAGACCCGGTGACGCTCCAGGCGAATCAGGTTCAGGCGGATTTGGGAAAAAAAGAACTCTTCGAATTTCAAGCGGTCCAAGGCTTTCTTATGTGCATCCGCACCGGTTGGAAAGTGCGCCTGCCGGAAGCTGTCGTACCTGGAAGGGAAATCAAATTTCCGGATCAGGTCCCCCGGGAGGTTTTCGGGGATATCGGCCGGAGTCAATGCTTCGAACAATTGGAAAGCCAGTTTGGCGATCTGTCGGCCATTCAACCCCCTGGCCTTTAGCTTCTCCGTACTGGGATATACCGGTTCCAGGAAAGACTTTCCGTTCATTTTTTCCGGGGCAAAGACCTCCAGCTCCGGGTGCACGATCTGGGGTCGTCCCATGAAAAAGCCCAGCTTCCCGAAAATCAGGTACCGGCTGCCCGCCTGCACCTGCTTATGAACCCAGGATATACCCTGGAACCAGGTCAGTTCCAGGGACCCGGTTCCATCGGAGACCTGGGCAACGAGTCGCCTGGATCGTTTATCCCCCTGTTCTTCCAGGCTGTGGACGACACCCGCCACCTGCACGTATTCCAGTTGGGAAGAAAGCTCTGCGATGGGACGAACCTGGGTTCTGTCGATATGGCGGAAAGGGAAGCACTCGAGCAAATCTCCGAAAGTGAATATTTGCAATTCCTTTTTCAGAAGGTCCGCCCGCTGGGGTCCAACGCCTTTCAGGTACTCTATGGGATTGCTTAGAATGATGGTTCCAATCTTTGACGCAAAAATAGCGATCAGTTGTCAAAGGTCAGGATGCGGGAATCCTCGAGCAAGTGCTGATCGAGCAGCACGAAGCGGCTGGCCTTTCCTCGAAGCTCATAACAGGCGGTCACCTGATCCCTGTCCCGGCTTTCCTTTACTTTGGTGAATCCGATCCCCATTCGCTTGAAGTCGTCCTCCAGTTGCCGCGATTTGAGCGTTTCTGCATGGAAGGTCATCTTATAGCTCCGGTACTGGTTCAGACTGTCCACGAACTTCTGGATATATTCGAACCCAGCAAGCACCACCAAAGCCCCGAGGGTAGTGGCGGCAGCCAGCGAATAA
>Ga0210391_10000295_pt1 | contig 57080 bp, 48 predicted proteins | sample IncBWC12OmetaG_FD_160573 | JGI IMG/M metagenome (GOLD analysis project Ga0210391, IMG submission 160573) | Forest soil microbial communities from Barre Woods Harvard Forest LTER site, Petersham, Massachusetts, United States - Inc-BW-C-12-O ...
CCGAATCATCTCCCAGCGCGTGGCCCCGAGCGCCAGCGCCGCTTCCCGTTGATGTTGCGGCACAACCGTCAGCACCTCGCGGGTGATAGACGAGATGATCGGAATGATCATGATCGCCAAAATGATTCCCGCAGCCAGCATGCTGATCCCATAAGGCGGTCCTTCAAACAATCCGGTCCAGCCCAGAGTCTTCGAAAGGAATGGTTCAACATAATTGCTCAAGATGGGAACCAGCACGAAGATGGCCCAGAGCCCATAGACGACGCTGGGAATCGCCGCCAGCAACTCCACGAAAAACGAAAGCGGCCCGCGCAGCACAGGTGGACACATCTCGGTGGTGAAGACGGCAACCCCGATCGACAACGGCACCGCAATCAGCAGGGCGAGAAATGAAGAAACCAGCGTTCCGTAGACCAACGGCAGCGCGCCGAATTGCTCGTTGACGGGATCCCAATCGCGGCCAGCGAAAAACTTGAATCCAAACGCATGCCACGAAGGCCCCGAACGCAAAACCAATTCGTAAACAATCAGGACAAGCGTTCCAAGTACGGCGGCACCGCAAAATAGCATGGCCAACTTAAAGACGCGGTCGGCGGTTTCGCCGGTAGTTCCACGCAAGGACCGAGCCGGCACAGCTACCGGCCCCAGCCCACTAACAGCCTTCGTTTCAGCGGGTTGCGAATATGCCACCTCGGGGCGCTGGAAGGCGGGATCAGCCATGCGCCCTTACCTTACCAGAATCCTGTTAACAGGATGTTAAAATGGGACAGCTTTCGGGTTGCCTTTCCTCCCGACCTGTCGTATCTTCGTCCCCCATTCGGTTTTTATGTTTATCGCCGCAAAAAGAAGCCGTTCTGTTTTCGAGAAGCTTGACCGAGATTTGGCCAAGCTGGGCTCGAAGCCGCAAGCTGAGAATGTGCATGGCTTCCGCACTGGAACGCGGCGTCTGCAAATTCTATTGCAGGATCTTTGTCCGGATCCCGACCGTGGCCACAAGAAGCTTCTGAAGTCACTGGGCTCGATCCGCAAGCGTGCCGGCAAAGTTCGTGACTTGGATGTTCAATTGGCGGCTCTACGCAGCGTAAAAATGGCGCGCCAGCCCCGCCGAAAAACCCAACTGGTGAATCATCTGATCGAACTGCGCGACCGCCAGGAAAAGAAATTACGCAGGGAACTCGATCGAACCACGGTGCGCGACCTGCGCAAGCGGCTGAAACGCGCCGAAAAAGACTTTGATCCGAAAAAGTGCCGGGATCCGCTCTCGGTGGCGCAAGGCATGCTCGGGAAGATCGGCGCAGCAAATGCACCGGTCGACGAGGCCATCCTGCATCAATACCGCATCCTGAGCAAACGCGCGCGCTACGCCGCGGAATTTGCCGAGCGTTCGCCGGAAGCGGAGCGATTCATCGCCGGGGTAAAGCGCGTGCAGGATGCTCTCGGCGACTGGCATGATTGGCTGATCCTGGCCCAGACTGCCAAGGAGCAGCTTGGCGGCGTTCCCGAATCACCGCTGGTAGCGGAACTGCACAATGTGACCGGAGCGAAATTCCGCAGGGCGGTTGCCGCGCTTACCCACATGCACTCTCAAACTGCACGAAGCCAGAAGCAGCCTGTGCCCGTTCCCGCGCCGGCCGCGGCAAACACCGGCGAATCTTCCGCTGCGTAAGAATTTCTCAACTTCCTTCAAACCGGAATCGCACTGTTCTGAAACAAGCTCATGTAAACTGTTGGCCTTCACTCATGCCAGCCTTCGGCGCGGTTGATATCGGCTCGAATTCCGTCCGGCTGAAGATTGCCCGCCTCACCCGCGGCCGTCTTCGCCCCATTCTCGAAGACCGTGAAGTAACGCGGCTGGGCGAGGGTGTCTTCCGTTCCGGCTTTCTCACTCCTGAATCGATGGCCGAGACGGTCAAAGTGCTGCGCCGCTTTCATCGCGCCACGCAGCAGGTGGTCACCGATTCGGTTCGCGTCGTCGCGACCAGTGCGCTGCGCGACGCGCGCAACTCCCAGGCCTTTCTCGAGTGGGTCCGATCGGCTACGGGGTGGAAGGTCGAAATCATTTCGGGGCTGGAAGAAGCGCGCCTGATTCATCTCGGCCTCGTCTCCAACATGCGGCTGGACGGTTCGTCCACGCTGATGATCGATCTCGGCGGCGGAAGCTGCGAGCTGACTATCTCAGGACGTGGACAGATTCGCGATACCGCCAGCCTGCCGCTGGGCGCGGTTCGCCTTACGGATGAATTCCTGAGGCACGACCCGCCGCGCAAAGGCGAACTGAAGCGCCTGCAGGCATTCGTGGCGCGCGAAGTAAACCGCATTGCCCCGCGGATTGTGGCTGCGCGGGCGAAGAACGTGATCGCTACTTCCGGCACGGCGGCGGCGCTCGCCACCGTTGCTACTTATCTGCGCAAGGCACAAAGCCGGCAGCGGACGATCGTGTCTCGCGCCGAGATGGCACGCATCGCCAAGCGCCTGGCGCGCCTGCCGCTCGATGAGCGCAGGCAAATAGAGGGCATCGGCTTGCGGCGCGCCGAGATCATCGTCGCCGGGGCTTTCGTCTACCACGAGCTTCACGACCGCTGTAATCTGAAGGGCTTTCGTTATTCCCCGCTGGGTTTGCGCGACGGGTTGCTGGCTCAAATGGCGGCGGACTACGACCGCAGCACTCGTTCGCGAAGGCAGATCGAATCGGAGCGATGGGAGTCCATTACCAAAGCGGTCGCTCACTACCGCGTCGAAATGAAGCACGCCCTCGACGTGCGTGCTTCCGCCATGTTTCTTTTCTCGGCTTTGCGCTCCGTCCATGGCCTGCCGGTGGAATTCCGCGAGTGGCTCTCGGCTGCGGCCATGCTTTACGAAGTCGGAGACTACCTGAATCGCAACGGCCATCACCGGCACTCGTATTACATTATTTCGAACTCGGAGATCCTGGGCTACACGCCGCAGGAGCGCCGCATCATCGCCACGATCGCGCGTTTTCTCGGAAAATCGCGGCCACTCCCGGAAGAATGGCCGCTAAAAGAGATCGATCCCGCGGATCGCGCGGGGGTGCAAAAAGCGATTCTGCTGCTGCGGCTGGCGCGTGCTCTGAATCTGGGGCGAAGCCGCGCAGTGGAAAAAGTTCGCGTCAGCCATCGAGCGGCGGAGGTTCACTTAACACTCGTGCCGCGCCGCCGCATGGGAGTCGATCTCGAACTCTGGGCGATCGAGAAAGACGCCGCTTACTTCCGCGAGGTGTTCGGCCGGGAACTTTCGACGGCCGCGGCGTAGAGGGTGCGCAACGCTTTCGGCGTGAGGCACCATAAGAGCGTGCCGGAGTTGCGCCGCATATCGACTCGCGCGACGGCTCCCTTTTTTAAGTCGACAGACGCCTCACAACCGGATTCGCTGATCACCGTGCCGAGAAACTGGCTCAGGTTGGGGTTGTGGCCAACGACCATGATCGATTCCTGGCTGGCATACTTCTCAAGCAACCTGCGAAAGTCGGCAAAGCCTGCGCCAGGCTTTAGCGCCGCCTCGATCTGCAGCTTGCCTTCGTAACCCATCTCATTGCCGACCAGCGATGCGGTTTGCGTGGCGCGCTTCAGAGGGCTGGAAATGATCACGTCGACCTGCACATCCAGAGTGGCCAGGGCGCGGCCCACATAGCCGCACTGCTCGACACCTTCTTTATCGAGGGCGCGCCTTTCGTCTTTCTTGGGATTGACAAGGCTCTCGCCCGCGCTGGCATGACGCAGAAAATAAATAATCATCGCTTAATTATCGGTCCCTTCCAACTGCACTCCTCCGCTTCCTGGGCGCGGGCTGCGGAATGGGGAGCGCCGCCTGCTTGCCTTCCGCCACGCTGATGAGAAAATCCTGCGCGCTGAATGCGGCCGCGCCGATTGGAGGCTTGCGATTGCGCTTGCCCTGCAATGGCTGCCACGCCCGTATGTAGGTTTCATCGCGAAGCAGAATGCGGGCCTTCCGGTTATCGGCGAGATAGGCGTCGAGAATCTCGCGGCGCACGCGCTCGCGCAGAAATTCATCGCGGAGTGGCACCAGCACCTCGACGCGCTCGTAAAGATTGCGCGGCATCAAGTCGGCGCTGCCAATGTAGATGACTTCGTCGCCGCCATTGCCGAAGTAATAAATGCGGCTGTGCTCGAGAAAACGCCCGACTATGCTGCGGACATGGATGCGGTCGCTCAGGCCGCGCACTCCGGGGCGCAGCGCGCAGATCCCACGGACGATCAGATCGATTTCCACGCCCGCCTGCGAAGCGCGATACAGCGCCTGAATCACGTTCTTATCCAGCAAGGCGTTCATCTTGGCGATAATGCGCGCCTCGCGCCCCTGGCGCGCATGCTCGGCTTCGCGGTCGATGAGCCCGATGAATTTCTCGGCGAGATCGAGTGGCGCGACCAGCAGCGGCTCGTAGCTGGGATTCTCAGCGTAAGCGGTCAGAAAACTAAACACGTCGTGCACCGCGCGCGTAACTTCCGGATTCGCAGTGAACAAACTCAGATCGGTATAAATACGCGCCGTGCTGGCATTGTAGTTTCCGGTTCCAATGTGCGCGTAGCTGCGCGGCACTCCATCGGGATCGCGGCGCACGATCAGGGAAAGTTTGCAGTGCGTCTTGAGACCGACCAGCCCGTGAAATACCTGTACGCCCGCATCTTCCAGGTCGCGCGCCCAGCGGATGTTGTGCGCTTCATCAAAGCGCGCTTTCAATTCCACGACCGCGGTAACTTCCTTGTGCGAGGCCGCCTCAATCAGCGAAGGTACGATCAGCGAATGCTCGTTGGTGCGGTAAAGCGTCTGCTTGATCGATAGAACGTTGTCATCTTCGGCCGCCGACTCGATAAACGAAATCACCGCGTCGTAGCAATCGAACGGATGGTGCAGCAGAATATCGTGCCGGCGCAACTCTTCAAACAAATCCTGCGACTTCGCCGTAAGCCGCAACTCGCGCGGCGTGAACGGGCGATACTTCAAGTCGGCATGGTCTGTCTGGTCGTAGACGTTGAACAGCCGGGAAAGATTCACCGGGCCATTCACCGGATAAACCTGCCACGGATCGAGTTCAAACACAGTTCTTAGACGTTCGATCACTTCCGGATCGGCGTCGGCCTCGATCTCCATGCGAACCGCATCGCCCTTGCGCCGGTTGTGCAACTCCGCGCGCACCGACTCGAGCAGGCTGCGCGCTTCCTCTTCCTGCAAATACAAATTGCTGTTGCGGGTTACGCGAAACGGGGCGGACGAAACGATGTCGTAGCCCTGATACATCTTCTGCGCGTGGTGAGCGACCAGATCGGCGAGAAAGATGAAGTCGGTCGTATTCTCCGAGGGTAGCCGCACCAGGCGCGGCAGAGCCCGCGGCACCGATACAACTCCGGTATAAGTGAGCGCGGAGCGCCGCCGCCGCCGCAACAGCAACCCGAGGCACAGAGCCTTGTTAATTACGCGCGGGAACGGATGCGACGGATCGACGGTTACCGGCGTCAGCAGCGGATCGAGTTCCTTTTCGCAATATTCCTCGACGAAACGGCGCGCCTCGGCGTCCAACTCGTGCAGCGCCAGGACGCGAATTCCCTGCTCGGCCATCGCCGGCCGCAGAATGTTCCAGGTCTCGTATTGATCGTCGACGAATTCGTGCGTCAGACGGGCCAGGACGTCGCGTTTTTCGCCGAGCGTTAAACCGTCGGGCCCGGCTTCGTTGTAGCCGTCCTCGATCTGTTGCATCATCGACGCGATGCGTATCTCGAAAAACTCATCGAGATTGCTGGCCGAAATTGCCAGAAACTTCAGCCGCTCGAGCAGCGGATTGCCCTGGTCCTGCGCCTCTTCGAGCACACGCCGGTTGAACGCGAGCCAGGAAGTGTCACGGTTGAGGTAGTAATGAGGACTTTCCAGCGAAATACGAGCCATCTGCGAGGGTCTTACGCTTTCTTGCCCGGCCTCAAGCCAAGCGGAAGTCCAGTATAAAGCATTCGCCACCCGCGCGTAGATACACGAATGCCAGTGGTTAAGCGCTGGCCCATTTTGACGGCCGGAACGGGAATGAATTGCGCAGAGTTGAGGCGCGGGCGAGATTGGCTCTCTACTTGACCGTCTTGATCGCCTCTTTTTCCTTCTGCACAACGCTATCCGGCAGCGGCGCATAAGACAACGCATTGGTCATCTTTTGCCCGTCGGTGACCATCCAGTTCAGGAAATCGGCGAGAATCTTCCCTTTATTTGCGTCTTTGGATTGCTGCGGAATAAGCAGCCAGGTGAAGCTTGAAATCGGATACGCATCCTTACCGGGCGCGTTGGTGATGGAGACGCGAAAATCTGCCGGCATCTTCGGAGCCGATGCGGCGGCCGCCGTCACCCCTTCGAGCGAAGCTTTCAGAAAGACTCCAGCGGCATTTCGCACGCTGCCGTAAGTGATGTTGTTCTGCACAGCGTAGATCAACTCAACGTACCCGATCGACCCTTGCAGTTGCCGGATCGAGCCCGCCACGCCTTCGTTGCCCTTGCCGCCCAAGCCGATCGGCCACTTCACCGATGTGCCGCTGCCAACTCGGGTCTTCCAGTCGGAATCGACCTTCGAAAGATAATCGGTCCAGATGAAAGTCGTCCCGCTCCCGTCGGAGCGATGGACCACAATAATTTCTTTATCCGGAAGATTCATCCCCGGATTCACGCTCGTAATCGCTTTGTCATTCCACTTCGTAATCTTCCCCAGAAAAATTCCAGCCAGCGCGTCCGGCGTGAACTTCACTTCGCCGCTCACCCCGGGAATGTTGTAAGCCGGAACCACCGCGCCCAGAACGCTGGGCAGATTGAGGATTTTTGTTTTCAGTTTGGTTTGTGCCTCATTGAGCTGTTCGTCGGTCATCGGCATGTCACTGGCGCCGAAATCCACCGTGGCTTCGGTGACCTGGCGAATTCCCCCGCCGCTCCCAATCGATTGATAATTGATCTGCACGTCGGAATGCACCTTGTGATATTCGCTGAACCACTTCGAATAAATGGGATATGGGAAGGTTGCGCCTGCTCCGTTCAACGTAGTCTGCGCCGCCAGCGGCAGCGCCACAACAGCGCACAACAAAAGCCAAGCGAATTTACGCATAACTCAATGATTCCTCCAAAAATGGATTACGTTCCCCTTCTATCAGCTTTAGCCGCAGCCATATTACAGGACAGTTACAGCCATATGAATTTCTGGTGAATGACGCCGATAAGTCGAAGCCTGTGCGTGGGTTTACTGCGCGGACTGCAGCCGCGTAATTTCGCGCGGGAAAAGCGTATTGCCTGGAAAATCGGTGCGCAGCGAATTGAGTTCCTGGAGAGCGTGCGGCTTGTCTTTATCGCGAACATAAGCGATCGCCAGCAAGATGCGCGCGAATGGCGCAAGGTAGCGCCCGTGCGCGGCGGTCAGTTGCAGGTCGGCGATACCGCCTTGCTTGTCGCCCGGCAACCCGCCCATCCGCAGCAGCCAGCGCACGGGAGCGGTCATGCTGCCGATAATGTATTTGCTGAATCCGGTCGCTACCAGAGCGTCTTTGCAGTCGTCGCAAATGGCGAGAAGCTGCTGCGCCCAGACAGTTGCCTGTTTGGTGTAATGCAGCGAAGCCAGATTTTTCTTCTCGATCAGCGCCGCGTAATCCGCCTGCAATCCCGAGGAGAGCGTCATCGCAAACAAAGCGTCGCGATCTTTCGCGTCTTTATTCAGGCGGTCATGCGCCAGTGTTTGCGCCCGATCCAGCGCGGCCTGAAACTGTTCGTGCACCGCAGGATCCGGGCTCAACTTTGAGCGCGCGAAAAAAGCCGCATCGCTCTCGAAAAACTGAGCCTCCAGCACGCCCAGGCGATGGAATTCGGAGAAAAGATATCCGGCTGCCTGGCTCACCGGGCCCACCGGATCATCGGGATGCTGAATTTGCCACGAGGAGAAATCCTTCTGGGCGCCGGCAAAATCGAGATTGTAAAGGCCCGTGAAGCCGCGATCGAGGGCTGTTCCAGCGGAATCAGGCGAAGCGGCTTGTGCCCGCGGGGCGAGCGCCGCGCACAACGCCGCTACCATACCGAATAGAAGAATTCCGCGAATTAGGCTTCGGCAAAATCGCAAACGATTTTCAGGAATTTTCATGCGTTAAAATTTACGAACACTCTCAGGACTCGATTTCTAAAGCGGGACCTGGCTACCTGCCTTTCTTCTATGATGCATCCGAGGACCTGTACGTACACACACAAGAGAATCGCTTCCCGGTAGAGAATTGTTTTTTGGAGCGAATTCTTACGGCGGCTTGAATCTTTGCTGCGCGGCAACACTCTTACGGGAAATCAGCTTATGCTAGACCAGCGATAGGCGCGGGTCACCCGGATAATAACTTCATGAGCGATTCTTCACCCCGTTTTGCCCCCGGATGGCCGGGAATTCCTCCGCGCTGGACGTCAAGCGCCAAATCCGGCGTCGGAACGGCCCTTAACCAGCACAGCAAAGTATGGTTTACGCTGAGCCACGGCATTTTAAACGAAGTTTATTTTCCCCGGGTCGACCAGGCCTGCACTCGTGACTTCGGCTTCCTGGTTACAGACGGCAAATCTTTCGTCTCCGAAGAAAAGCGGCAGTGCACCTTTGAAAACAAACCATTCGCGCCCGGCATTCCAGGCTTCGAACTCATCAATACAGAGACCAGCGGACGTTACCGCATTCGCAAAGAGATCCTTACCGATCCATACCGCAATGTGGTGCTGCAGAAGATCCAATTCGAACCTTTGCAGGGCCAGCTCGCCGATTATCGCCTGTACGCGCTTCTGTCGCCACATCTGGCGAACTGCGGCGCCGCAAATACCGGATGGGTCGGCGAATACAAAGGCGTGCCCATGTTTTTTGCCGAGCACGACGGCAGCGCTCTGGCGCTCGCGTCTTCCGCGCCTTGGAGAAAAATGTCGGTCGGATTTGTGGGTTCTTCCGATGGGTGGCAAGACGTCTCGTCGCACTTCCAGATGTTGTGGGAGTACCAGCGCGCGGAAAACGGCAACATCGCCTGCACCGGAGAAGTCGATCTGGGCGCGTGCAACGGCGAGTTCATTATGGCTCTCGGCTTCGGCAGCACCTGGACCGAAGCCGGCCAGCAAGCCCGCTCCACGCTGCTCGAAGAATACGATGAAGTGCGCCGGCACTATGTGACGCAATGGGAGAACTGGCAGAAGACGCTGCTTGCGCTCGACAACCCTTCCCGCCAGACCAATCTTTACCGCGCTTCCACTGCGGTTCTACGCACGCACGAGTCGAAGGATTTTCTCGGCGGCATCATCGCCAGCCTCTCGATCCCATGGGGCTTCAATAAAGGCGATGAAGACCTTGGCGGCTACCACCTGGTATGGCCACGCGATCTGGTCGAAACCGCTGGAGCCTTGCTCGCCGCAGGCGCCGGAAACGATGCGGTGCGCGTGCTGCGTTACCTGGAAGCCACACAGGAAGCGGACGGCAGTTGGGCGCAAAATCTGTGGCTCGACGGGCGCTCCTACTGGGGCGGCATCCAGATGGATGAGACTTCTTTTCCCGTCTTGCTCCTCGACCTGCTGCGCCGCCACTCGGCGAATGGACTGGGCAAGCTCGAACGCTGGTGGCCCATGGTGCGCAAGGCCGCCAGCTTCATTTTGCGCAACGGCCCAGTCACGCAACAGGATCGCTGGGAAGAAGATGCGGGCTACTCTCCCTTTACGCTGGCTGCGGAGATTTCTGCGCTGCTCGCCGCCGCCGAAATTGCCGAACTCACAGGGCACAGCGACGCCGCCTCAACCCTTCGCGACGCCGCCGACGCCTGGAACGACAATATCGAGCGCTGGACTTACGCCACGGGAGGCGATCTTGCGCAGCAGGTCGGCGTCGAAGGCTACTACGTGCGCATCGCGCCATCGGATGGCGACGATGCCGCCGCTTCACCGACCCAGGGCTTCGTTCCCATCAAGAATCGCCCTCTCGGGGAAAACAATATGGAGCGGGCCTCTCACCTCATCAGCCCGGACTCGCTGGCGCTGGTGCGCTTCGGATTACGGGCTCCCGACGATCCACGCATCCTCAACACGATTCGCGTCATCGACGCGCTTTTGAAAGTTCAGTTGCCGCAAGGCCCCTGCTGGTATCGCTACAACGGCGACGGCTATGGCGAACGCAAAGACGGTTCGGCGTTCGATGGGGCCGGTATTGGCCGGCCCTGGCCGCTGCTGGCCGGTGAACGCGCTCACTACGAACTCGCCGCTGGCCACCCCAAAGAAGCGGAAAAATTGCTGGCAGTAATGGAAGGCTCAACCATCGGTTACAGCCGTCTGCTTCCCGAGCAGGTTTGGGACGCCGACGATATCCCCGCGCTCGAACTTTTTCGCGGCAAACCGACAGGCTCTGCCTGCCCGCTGGTCTGGGCGCACGCCGAATATGTGAAGCTCCGCCGGTCGCTGCGCGACGGCAAGATTTTCGACCAGCCTCCACAAACCGTGCAGCGCTATCTGGTTGAGAAGCCGGAACGAAAATTTTTCGGTTGGAGATTTAACAATAAAACTCGCTCAGTCCCTCGCAACAAGACTCTGCGCCTGGTGCTTTTCAATCCCGCGCTGGTGCACTGGAGCGTCGATGGCTGGAATAGCGCGCAGGACAGCAATGCCAGAGACACAGGCCTGGGCACTTATGTTCTCGACCTGCCGACAGCATCGCTGCCGGCCGGAAGCAAAGCTACATTCACCTTTTATTGGACAAAGGAGAATCGCTGGGAGGGAACCGACTTCAGCGTGATCGTCGAGTGATTCGTGGAGTGATTCGTGGAATAAGACACTGGGCCGTGATAAGCGACTCTATGCCTGCGAGGGTGGCGTCGAATAAATCAGCTCCACCACCGTGCAATCGTCATTGAGCGGATTTCCTGAGCAGAATTCCGAAACTGCCGCGAGAATTCCCTGCCACGACGGGCTATTCGCGGCAGCCAGTTCCAGGCGGGAATCCTCAAAGAAATCTCCCATGGAATTTTCCGCCTCGGTCACACCATCGGTGACCAGCATGAAGCGATCGCCGGATCTCAGTTGGCACCGGGCACTCTCAAAAGTCGCATCCGCGAGCAAGCCCACAGGCACATTGCCGTGCGGCAGGCGCATCACTTCCTTACCGCAGATCAACAGGGGCTGCACGTGACCGCAATTGACGTATTCGAGATCGCCGTCGCTGCGCAGCCGCGCCAACAAGAGCGTCGCGTATTTCTCTCCCATCAGGCGTTCGCTGAAATAGCGGTTCACCGCGGTTACGACTTCAAGCAGCGGCATGCCCGCAATCAGATGCGAGTAGATCATTCCCTGCAGAGTCGAAGCCAGCAACGCGGCTGAAACTCCCTTGCCGCTCACATCCGCGAGCACCACCGCGAGACCGTCTTTCGTATTCACCGCATCGTAGAAATCGCCTCCAATATCGCGGCAAGGAAGATTTCTTCCGCCGACCTTGGCAAACGGGACCTCGGGAATCTTTACCTGCATCAACCGCTGCTGAATAGTTGCCGCGATCGAAAGCTCCTGCTGGTAGCGCCGGGATTCCTCTTCGGCCTGCACCAGCCGGGCATTTTCAATCAACGACGCCGCTTCTGTCGCGATGGCCCTCACCACATCGTGACCGACGCCGGAGAATTCCCGCGAGGCAAAACGCGAATCGATGTAAAGCACTCCCATCACCTCGGGCGCCGCATTCGGCGCGGGAGTCTGATCGCGATTCGCCTGCACCTGGCGCTTGCGCAAGGGAATGCAAACCACAGTGCGCAAATCGTAGGCGACAATGCTTTGTCTCGCGGCAACGTCCATCGAACTGCCGGTATCGGTAAGCAGGAACTCGGAATTCAGCCGCATCGACTCTTCGAGAGCCGAGTGCGAAATCGTCTTGTCGTCGAGCAGCGCTTCGCCTTTATTGTTGCGCCCCGCAGCCAGCCGCAGTTGACCCTCGTCGTCTTTCAGAAAAACATAGCCGCGCTCGGCGCGCGTCAGGCGCAGGGTCACGTCGAGCATGGTCATCAGAATTTCGTCCAGCACTCCGGCGGTATTCAGCTTGCGCGCGGCTTCGAGAAACAGCGTGAGCTTCTCCAGATCGGTGGAATCCTGCGAGATCTGAATTCCCGAAATCTGGCTGAGGAATTCGCGGGCGGTGTTGGAAGAGGCATGGGCTGGATTGAAAATGGCGTAAGTAGAATCCCGCGCGCCGAATTCGAGCCGGTCGTTGCGCTCCAGCCTTTGCCGTTGAATTCGCTCGCCATTGACGAACGTGCCGTGCTTGCTGCCTTGATCGACGACGAAGAATCCTTCCCCTTCGAGCACAATCATGGCGTGATCGCGCGACACGCGGGGATCGGCAATCACCAGATCTTTGTCGACCTTGCGGCCGACGCTGAACGGTGTCCGGTTCAGGACAATATTCCGCTGCTCATTGCCCTGCACCAGCACCAGCGCGGGAAAAACCCCCGAGCCAGAGCTTTGCGGCGTTCGTATCGAGTTCAGCACCATGAATTAGACACGGCTCATCCCATCCCGATTCCAGTGTCGATAGCATAATGACAGGAATCAGGCCCCGACGGGAAGAGCCATTCATCGCGTTAAAAGCCTGAGGCGGCTTGAACCTGCGTTATACGGACCGTAATTCTCGCCGGGGGCCGCAGTTCACAATCATCTTGATGCACGAAATAGAGTAAGCGCAATTGTTCGCATGTTTGACGACCTGGGCAACAGATTTTTTTTTAACCCTCGCTGTGATGCCGGGAGCGCATTCCCAGGGCGCAGAAGAAAATAAGAGCAAATATCCATATGGGGACGGTAAGAGTTGTGAATAATGGCCACGTCCAGCGGTCCAGAGACCACTGTTGCGATGCGAGTCGATAGCCCGCAGCCAGACAAAGGCTGGCCAGCCATTGCCACGCTACGAACAGAACGCCCGCGAAATAGAGCAGGCGAAAGACGCGGGAAGGGGAGGCCGCTCGCTCCCTGACCAGCAGCAGAATTGAGGGCAGGAGCAGAAGCTGGTTGTAGGGCGCATACATGGGGACTACCAGCACGGTCAGAGCGAGGACGAGCGCCGTGAAAGAGATGAAACCCTGTTCGGAGGCTGCCTGGCGGCGAAATCGAAAAAGCAGCAGGCCGCAAGCCAGGATGGCAAACAGGGCGAGAAGCTGTGCACAAATGCGCGTCGAGGCCCCGCTCCCTACATTGCCCAGCGCCTGCTTCAGCACGACTTCAATCACCGATTGGTTCTGCGTGTATTGGTGATATTGCGCGACGGCCTGGGCGAACGTTCGCCACCAGCCGGGCAGAATAACCTGCGCCGCAGCCAGCAGTAGGGCCATGGGGAGTACAAAGCCGAATACCAGCCTTCGTCGCGATCTCCAATCACTTGCGGCCCACAGCAGAAACCAGACTGTCAGGGGCCACGCCAGTTGCGGCTTGACGGTTGCCAGCGCCAGCAGCACTCCGCCGCAAAAGAGAAATCCGCCGGCCACGCAGGCTGCGGATGCCGCCAGAAGAGCTGCCACCAACAGGCTCAGTTGCTGCAGCTTGATGCCCTGGGCCGCGGCGAAGCTCCCCAGTGTCAGACAAATTACCGCAGCGGCGGGCAGCGGCGCCAATCGCCAGCGCAGAAAGCGCAACCACAAGCCGACGCTTAGAGCGGTCAAGCCGCCGAGCAGCCAATAGAAAAATATCTGCACGTTGTGAAAAGGAAAGCCCACCAGAGGCAACAGCAGAAAAACCACGTACACTGGATATGCAAACCCTTGCTGATCCTTCGGATCATTCGGTCGACTGGGGTCTAGCCGCCTTCCGTAATATCCTTCCTGAATCTCAAGCGTGACTTCGCGGCTATAGGGATTGCGATGGTGCAGCAGCAACTCTCGAGTTCCCACCCAACGGGGATAGAGGTCAGACAAATTACCGCGCGGAATTCCCCGGGCTTGGGAGTCGGCGATCTGGCGAGCCCTCAAGATATCGATGAGGTAAAACCACATGCTCGCCGCCGCCACTGCGGCCAACATTACACCTGCAACGGATTGCAAGCGTTTATGCAAGCCTGGCGCAGTTCTGCGCTCTCCGAGTAACTTTCATGGTCTTCCGCCTTCGATTCACGACATCATGTTACAACTGGTGGGGCAAAGTCCGCCCATGGGAAATCGGATCTCAGCGTCGGCCGCAATCGGCATGGCTAGCGGCGTGTTTTGCTGGTTCTGGCTGGATCGCGCTCATCACGGCGCCGGCGACTTTACCTGGGCTATCTGGGCGGCTCAGGACTTGCTGGCGCATCGCAATCCGTATCTCCGGCACATGCAGTTGTATCCGCTCCCCGCAGCGCTCTTCGGTCTGCCATTCTGCTGGATGCCGCTAACGGTTGCCGGCGGTCTTTTTTACGGCATCAGTTCCGCGCTGCTGGCATTTGGGATTTCCCGCCACGGATATCACCGTCTTCTCGTATTCCTCGCATATCCTTATTGGGCAGGTCTGTTGGAGGCACAATGGACACCCCTGATTCTGGCCAGCGCCTTCGTGGCGACTCTGCTCCCGGCTACTTTGGCGAAACCGCAATTGGGTTTGCCCGTCATATTCATCCGACCTACGAGGCGAGGTTTGCTGGCGTGTGCGGTGGTGCTGCTTCTTACATTTCTGGTCTTCCCAGGCTGGCCATGGAAGTGGTGGGGCAACACCGGCCTGTATGCGAGATTTATACCGTTCGTGATTTTTCCGGGGCCAGTGCTTGCTCTGGCACTTTTCCGCTATCGCGAGCGTGATGCGCGCATGCTCCTGTTGACGGCGCTGATGCCACAACGCTGGTTTTACGACGCATTCATTCTCTGGTTCATTCCCAAAACCCGTCGCGAGATTGCCTGGACAGCCTTGCTCAGTTGGGGAGCCGGCGTGTGGCGCTGGTATCACGTTCCGCACAGTTTCAATCAAATAGGGCGATGGATCGTTATCTTTATTTACCTGCCGATGCTGGCGCTGATTATTTTTCGCCCGCGTCACGCGCCGGACCCGCCTGGGGCAAGTACCGGCAGCGAAGGTTGAACTCCAGCCTCCGGCCCTGCACCGATTTCCCGGCTGAGCTTCCACAGCCACCACAACAGCAAAATGGCGATTAGATTTACGTTCCCGGTTACCAGCCAGAGCAGAAACCACACGGGGCTGATCAAGAGCGGAAACAAGGGATACAACAGAGCCCATCTGCCGCCGGTTCGCTGAGGCGGCGTATGCCAACAGCGGTCCGCAATCAGAAGCGCTGGCAATACAAGCAGCGTGTAGTCGTGGATATTCGTCTGCCAGCCAATCAACTCGGAGACTGCTACGGCGATTGAGAACCGCAGAGCGCTCTGCTCAGGTGCGCCGCGCAGTCGCCCCCTGATGGCAAAGAAAAGAAACAAAGCGGCGGAACTCGACAATATTGCCGCGATCCCAATGCTTCCACTCAAGCGGAGAGGCCATCCCAAGAACAAGCCGTGCAGGTTGGGCAGAAAATCGGCGGGAACCCCTCCCAGGGTTGGCGTGTCGGCGACCCGCAGAGCGAATGCTGGATATCGCAACAGGCCCCGCCACCCCACCAGCCCAATTGAAATTGCCGCAAGCACAGCCGAAACAGCCGCGAACCCGAGCAGGACCCGGCTTCGTCTCCAGATGGCAACGAGGAGCACGATTGGAAGCATGAGCTGAAACTTGAAAGCGCCGAGAGCAAACCAGCATCCCGCCAGAAAATCTTCTTGCTTTTCAAGCGCCGTCCAGGCGAGCACACAAGCGAGCAACTGCAAAATCGAGTCCTGCCCCTGCAATAAGCATTCAAAAACCGGAAAAAAAGCGGCCGCGACGAGCACACATTGCCAGGGAGAGATAACTCGAAGCAGACCAATGCTCGGCCGCAACTGCAGCGCCACGCCGAAGAGAATTCCGATGTTCAGCAAGTTCCAAATCAAGAACGCGGGCAGATAAGCAAATCGGCTCAAGGGCAGAAAGATCAAGGCTTCAAAGGGTGGATGGATATAAGGCAGTGCTGCGGGTCGGGAAGGCAGGTTCCCGGTAAATTCCTTCTGCACCCGGTTCTGCACATCCGCGACGTAAAGCTGATGGCCGAGGCCTTGGTTCAGAATCCTGGCGGCCGTGTAAAAAACCGAGAAGTCGGGATATCCTCGTGCGATGCGCTCCCTGAGAGTTATGACAAACAGGACGTGCAAACACAAAATGCCCGCGATGCAGAGACGCGCTAGGCGCCACTTTCTCATGGTGGTCATTCGCTTTTTTACGCCGTCCACGATGGACCGCGATTGTACCTTGGATGGAAAACTCCCGCTATGATGGAGTGCCCATGAGAGGAATAGTGCGGACCCACCATATCTTCGTCGTCGTTCTCTTCCTCGGTCTCTTCGCCCTGGCGGCGCGGAATGCCGCCGATCCCGATCTCTGGTGGCATCTCAAAACCGGACAGCTGATTATCGAGAGCAAGAGCGTTCCTCACACCGATCCCTTTTCGTTCACCCGCGTGGGCCAACCCTGGATCGCGCATGAGTGGCTCAGCGAAGTTTTGATCTATAGCCTCTGGCGTGTTGCCGGGTGGGCCGGACTAATCGTCGCTTTTGCGGCGGTCATCACGGGAGCTTTTCTGCCGCTGTACCTGCGCTGCGGACCAAAACCCTACATTGCCGGAGTCGCGACTCTCTGCGCGGCCTTGGCCACGCGGCCGTTGTGGGGAGTGCGGCCGCAGATGCTTTCCCTTCTTCTCACAAGCCTCTGGCTTCTGATTCTCGAGCGCTCCGAGCGCAATCCCAAACTTCTTTACTGGACTCTCCCGCTCACCCTGCTTTGGGTAAATCTCCACGCCGGGTTCGCGCTCGGCCTTGCATTATCTGCGCTGTTTCTCGTGGGCGAATGGATCGAAGGCGCAATGGGCGGAGAGAAAAATATGCGCTCTTTGCGCTTTCCCGCGCTCGTTCTGGCGCTTGACTTGCTGCTCGTTCCCTTCAATCCCAACGGCATCAAACTTTTCTGGTATCCGATCGAGACGCTGCAATCTGCCGCCATGCAAAACTACATCGCCGAATGGGCCTCGCCCAACTTTCACCGCGGCGAATACGCTCCGTTTTTGCTGATCGTGCTTGCGACCTTTGCAGTGTTCGGTTGCGCGTCGCGTTCGAATCTTCGAGCTCGCGATCTTCTTCTATTAATCGTGAGCTTATTCGCCGCGCTGCGTTCTATCAGGCTGATCCCTCTGTTTGCGCTAAGCGCTGTTCCCGTCGTCTCCATGCAAGTTGCGGCATGGTTGAGCGACCGGACAGCCAGACAATCGCCAAGAGTTGCCCGGAAAGAAATATTCCGCGCAAGCCTGAACGCGGCGATCGTGATAACAATGGCGGCATTCGCAGCCGTCCGCATTACTTCTGTCATTCGCGACCAACCGCGATCTGATGCGCAGAACTTCCCCGTCCGCGCCGTGGACTTTTTGCAGGCACACCCCTCCGCGGGACTAATCTTCAACCACTACGATTGGGGCGGATATCTCATCTGGAAGCTCTACCCCACCACGCGCGTATTCGTCGACGGACGTGCGGATGTCTACGGCGAGCATTTGCTCCACGACTTTGCCGACGCCTCCCAACTCAAAGACGACTGGCAAAGCCTTCTGGAGCAGTGGAACATTCAAACGATACTCGTGCCGGGAAATTCGGCTCTTGCGACCGGACTGCGCCAGGCGCCCGGCTGGAAGGTCGCCTACGAAGATTCGCAGGCCATAATTCTGACTGCGCCGTCAAAACGTGCCGCCGTTCTTCCCGCCCCTCCTGGACCGAAATAGCTCCCACAAGGCGCCGATGCACGACGGTTACCGTCGGTATGCAAGAAATTACACCTGTCAAAGGCTTTTGCAGGTTATTATGGGTGCTAATATCTCCCCCGCAGCGCTGTACGAGTACATGGGATAAATCCCGGCTGGCCGAAGGCCTATATTTGCCTGGAATCTTTGTTGGGAACGTGTGATCTCGTTCTGGGAGGGCGAGAGCAATGGAACATTTGCGTAAATTATGGCGTGCAGAAGAAGGACAGGACATCGCGGAATACGCCGTGATGCTGGCCGTGATCCTCGTGATCGTGGTGGGCACCATCCGGCTGATTGGTTCCAACGCGAACAATGTCTTCTCCAACGTCGCCAGTTCGATCCAGTAACAACAAACGAAAGTCCGCAGCGAAAATTTGACTCAGGCGTTCCTGCCAGGAATGGGCGCTATGCTGTTGCCCGTTCTGACGGAGCATTATGAATCGCACTCGTTTATTGATGATTGGAACCCTGGCCCTGGCTCTGGGAGCCCTGGTCAGTGTTGCCGTCTACCGCAACCTGCAGGGACGCAGCGCAGCCAATACCGAACCCGGTGTCGATGTGGTGGTTGCCGCCGACGATATTCAGGTCGGCGCCCGAATCGAAGAGCACGATGTGCGTTTAGTGCGCTATCCCGCATCTTCTCTTCCGGCGGGAACTCCCGCTAAGCGTTCGCAGGTGCTTGGCCGCGGCGTCATTCTGCCAATCACCAGAGGCGAATTCATTCTTCCGAACAAGCTCGCTCCCGAGAATGCCGGAGCCGGACTGCCATCCCTGATCCCTCCAGGAATGCGCGCCGTTTCGGTGCGCGTGAATGAAGTCGTCTCGGTTGCGGGTTTCGTCGGTCCCGGCACGCGTGTGGATGTACTGCTGACCGGAACTCCCAACGGCAGCAGTGAGTCGCAAACGACTACCGTTCTACAGAATGTCGCGGTCATCGCCTCCGGGCACACCCTCGAGCGCAACGCCGCAGGTGAGGCGCAGAATACGCCGGTGATCACGCTTCTGGCTTCGCCGGAAGACGCCGAACGGCTGACGCTCGCAAGTTCCGAAGGAAAGATTCAGCTCGTGCTGCGCAACCCGCTTGATACCCATCAGGATCCGGTAGACGCGGCCAATGCCAGAGGTTTGTACAAGGGGGGAACGCCACCCCCAGCAGTCCCTAAAGCACCGGTAATTCACCAGGCGAAGCACAAAGTCGAAACCCCCGCACCCGCTCCGTCGGTTCTTAGTGTTGAGGTTTACCAGGGCGACAAGAAGCCGGACGTGGTGAAGTTTCCGGATGAGAATGGTGACGCCCCGAAATAGTGCAATCGATTGGCGCCTGGATTCGGCGATTTGACGGAAGTTTTCCTCACGTGGAGAGGAATCAGACGATGAAGTTTCGCAACCCGCTCTTGAGCACCGCTGCCGCAGCATTTTTCCTTGTGGTGTTCACCGCTCCTCGCTTCGCGTTGGCGGAGGAGCAACAGCCGGCCGCTCCAGACCCAAAGCCGCCCCAAAGCACCGCCGGCGCCACACAAACCACGCTTCCGCCGGAATCGGCGCAGGTTCAATCTTCGGCTCCGTTGCGGGTGATGGTCGACAAATCGCTGCTCATCAACACCACCGAAACAATCAAACGCATCTCGGTCACCGATCCCAATGTGGCCTTCGCCACTCCCATTACTCCCACCCAAATTCTGGTTCATGGACGAGCGCCGGGCGAAGTCTCTCTCCTGATCTGGGATGAGCTGGAGCGCTCCCGTAGCTTCGATCTGCGCGTGGATGTGGATGTCACAGCCTGCGCAGAAGAGGAGCACCGCGTATTCCCCGACGAGCGAATTACCGTCTCTCCTTCAAGGGCGGCGATCGTGCTTTCCGGGCACGTAAGCACCGAAGATGTGGCTAAGCGCGCTGGAGAGCTGGCTTCCGCTTATTCGAAGAATGTAATCAACGTTCTCACTTTCGGTCCGGTAGGCGCTCAAGAAGTCTTACTTGAAGTCAAGTTCGCGGAAGTCGATCGCTCCGCCCTCACTCAACTCGGGCTGAATGTCTTTTCAACCGGCGCAGCCAATCTCATAGGAACCACGACCACCGGCCAATATGGCGGTTTCGGTTCGCAAAGCATCAGTCAGACTCAGGGACAAAACACGCCGATTTCGGCCTCGCAGACCGTCAGCAGCGTTCTGAACATGTTTTTGTTCCAGCCCAACATTCACCTGGGTGCGGTGATCGAGGCGCTCGAGACCAAGAACCTGCTGCAAATCCTTTCCGAACCTACTCTTATCGCCGTAAATGGCAAGAAAGCCAGCTTCCTCGCCGGAGGCCAGTTTCCGTTTCCTATCGTGCAGCCGGGCGCAGGATTCACCGCCGTCACCATTTCATTCAAGGAATTCGGCGTGAAGCTCGAGTTCACGCCCGTCATCATGCCCAACGGCAATATCCACCTCACCGTGGCGCCCGAAGTGAGCACGCTCGACTTCGCCGACGCGCTGACTATCTCCGGTTTCACCGTTCCCGCGTTAAGCACGCGCAAAGCGGAAACCGAGTTTGAACTGCAGGACGGCCAAAGTTTCGTGATCGCCGGCCTCATCGACAACCGGGTTACCGACACCTGGAACAAGATTCCGGGCCTCGGGGACATTCCGATCCTGGGTGCCTTCTTTCGAAGCAAAAGTCTTTCCAAAAGCAATTCTGAGCTGATGGTTCTGTGCACGGTTCATCGGACTTCGCCGAACACCGAACCCCCGCCCGGGCCTAAGGATCCGGCGCCGTTCCTGAATAATGGGAAATTCGACGGAAAGAAGCCTTCAGGGATGTAGGCGGAGAGCACGTTTGCTCCCGCACGAAGTAAGCTGCAAACGAAGAAATGAAAAAATAGAGAGCATTCGAAGTCGGGTATGCCTGAGCTTTCAGTCGTTATCGTCGCCACGGACAATGAGCAGCGCACTGTTCTGCAGGTGCTGGTGGATGGTACCAGCGTAGCTCGCACGGTCCACACCTGCGCCAGTTTTCCCGTCTCCGCTTCCGATCCGGTTACCCGCCGCGTCCAAGCTGCCGCCCCTGACGTGTTGCTGGTCGATATTCCCTCCGACAACGCAGGTACGGCCATGCGAGCGATCGAACTGCTGCATCAGGAACTTCCAGAGTCGCCGGTCTTCGCCATTGGAAGCCTCCACCAGCCTCAGGTCATCGTAAGCGCCATGCGCGCCGGGGCCCGCGAATTCATCGAGCGCCCCACCACGACCACCGATCTTCTGGAAGCCTTCGTTCGCCTGACCACCGCGCAGCGCCGTGTTCAAAAAGAAGGACCGCGGGGCAAAGTTTTCTTTGTGGTCAATGCGAAAGGCGGCAGCGGCGCGACCACAGTGGCCGTAAATCTCGCGTTGGCGCTGCAGGCGTCGCATGGTCAAACCGCGTTGGTCGATCTCGCCCCCCTCGGCCACGCGGCGCTGCACCTGAATCTCAAGGCGTTGTTCACCATCTCCGACGCGACCCGTAATCTGCACCGCATGGATAGTTCCCTGCTGGAAAGTTTTATGACCCGCCACGGTGGCGGCCTCCAGCTATTGGCCGGAGCCAACATTCCTGCGGCCCTCGAGCCCTCGACCGCCGAGTTCGTACGCCTCTTCGACATGCTGGCGTCGCACTACCGTTACATCGTCGTCGATAACTCATCGCGGCTCGATGCCGCCAGCCGCCTGGTGGCGAATTTGTCGGAATGCGTACTCCTTGTGGCCTGCACCGACGTCGCTTCGCTGTGGAGCGCTGCCCGGGTCCAGCAATATCTGGGGGAAACCGGCAACCGCGAGCGCCTTCGCCTGGTGCTCAACCGCTTCCGCAAAGTGCCGGGATTCACCGAATCCGATGCGGAAAACGCCGCCGGGGTAAAATTGCTGTGGCGTGTTCCCAATCAATATTTCGCGATTTCTTCCGCAATCGACCGCGGCGCTCCCGTGATGGAGCAGAGCCACACGGAGATTGCGCGCTGTTTCTCAGGCCTGGCACACGAACTCACGCGCAATGACGTTGACGTGAAGCGTGCCGCCTGGTCGCTGTTCAAGACCGTATAACATTTTATGGCGAACTTGCAGACCTTCGAGCGCTCCGAGTACCAGCAGGTAAAGTCGGACCTGCATCGCAAAATCCTCGACCGTCTCGATCTCGAAAAACTTGGCCGCGCCAGCGGCGACACCGCGCGCGAAGAAGTCCTCGTCCTCATTCGCAACTCGGTCAACAGCGAAGTCGTTCCTCTCAGCTTTGCCGAGCGCGAGCGCCTCTCGCGCGAAATCCTCGACGAGATATTCGGCCTGGGCCCGCTCGAACCGCTGCTCAAGGATCCAACAATTTCCGACATTCTCGTCAACCGCTTCGATCGCGTCTACATTGAGCGCGCCGGCAAACTGGAATTAACCGGGCTGTCGTTCAAGGATAACCAGCACCTGATGCAGATTATCGAACGCATCGTCTCCCGCGTGGGCCGTCGCGTCGACGAATCTTCGCCCATGGTCGATGCTCGCCTCCCAGACGGTTCGCGCGTCAACGCCATCATTCCTCCGCTCGCTCTCGACGGAGCCTGCCTGTCCATCCGGCGTTTCGGCCGCGACCCGGTCACTGCGCGCAACATGATCGAAAACCACTCCCTTACCGAGGCGATGCTTGAGCTTCTTTCGGCGATGGTGAAAGGCAAATTGAATCTTCTGATTTCCGGCGGTACCGGCGCCGGCAAAACCACTTTGCTGAACGTCCTCTCCGGGTATATTCCCAACGTCGAGCGCATCGTGACCATCGAAGACGCCGCCGAATTGCAGCTCAAGCAAGAGCATGTGGTCCGCCTCGAAACCCGCGCTCCCAACATCGAAGGGAAAGGTGCGGTCCGTCAACGCCAGTTGGTCATCAACAGTTTGCGTATGCGCCCCGACCGCATCGTAGTCGGCGAAGTCCGCGGCGAAGAGGCCTTCGACATGCTGCAGGCCATGAACACAGGCCATGAAGGCTCGCTCACCACGGTCCACGCCAACTCGCCGCGCGACGCGCTGTCCCGCGTCGAAAACATGGTTTCGATGGCCAACCTAAATATTCCCGAGCGTGCCATTCGCCATCAGATCTCCTCCGCAATTCACGCCGTCGTCCAGGTCGCTCGCTTGTCCGACGGCACTCGCAAAGTGACTTCCGTCTCCGAGGTCACCGGCATCGAGGACGCCATGATTTCCATGCAGGAGATTTTTGCCTTCGACCGCCGCGGCATCGATGAAAATGGCAAGGTACACGGAACCTTCCAGGCGACCGGGATCCGTCCGCTGTTTGCCGAGCGCCTTGCAACCTCCGGAGCGCGGCTGCGCCCGGCGCTGTTCGAGTCGAGGGCGGAGGTTTAACAATTTGCAGTTTCTACGGAGCACCGTATAAATGCCCGCAGCCTTAATCGCGTTTGCCGTCTTCGTGGTGGTTGCTCTCGCAACCTTCGCGGTCGCGTCGCTCTTCGATCAGCGCCGCGCCCAGGCGCGCCTCATCAAAGACCGTCTGGCGACCGCACAGAAAGCCCCGGAACGCGAGCCCAACCAGGAACTCGCGCTGCTGCGCGATGAACAACTCAGCAACATTCCCGCCTTCGATCTTCTGCTCCGCCGCTCCGCCCGCGTTTCCGCGATTCAAGACGCGTTGTTGCAGTCGGGATTGAAGCTGCGCGCGGGGAATTTTCTGGCGTTGTGCGCGCTCTGCGGCATCTCAGCTGGGGTTATAGCAATTCTGTGGACGAGAAATCCGGCCATCGCCTGGGCTGCCATCGTCATCTGCTCATTTCTTCCCTACGCCTTCGTCTCATACCGGCGCCAGAAGCGCTTCGAAAAGATTGAAGAGCTTTTCCCCGAGGCGATCGACACGCTGGCCCGCGCCGTGCGTGCCGGCCACGCTTTTACTACCGCCCTCGAAATGATCTCCAACGAAACCACTGAGCCTCTGGCGACCGAGTTCCGCAAGCTCTACGAAGAACAAAAGTTCGGCATGCCGGTGCGCGACGCTCTCATGAACCTCACCGAGCGCGTGCCGCTGGTCGACATCAAATTCTTCGTCACAGCGGTCATGCTGCAGCGCGAAACCGGAGGCAACCTCGCGGAAATTCTCGACAATCTTTCCTACGTGATCCGCGAACGTTTCAAGGTTCAGCGCCAGGTGCGGGTTCACACCGCCCAGGGCCGCTTGACGATGGTGCTGCTCATGGGAATGCCGCCGGTGGTCGTTCTGGTTCTGGAGTTGTTCAGCCCGGAATTCGTGCATCCGCTTTTTTATGATCCCATCGGTCACTTCCTGGTTGTAGCCGCGGTTGCTTTGCAGACCATCGGCTATTTTGTCATCCGGAAGATCATCAGGATTCAGGTATAGGCATGCCTCTGCTGATTCTCACCATCGTCATCTTCGTGACCGTCGTCCTGGTGGTCTTTGCCTTCGGCGCAGCGGCGGTTACGCCAAGTTCCGTGCTGGGAGCGCGCCTGCGATCATTGGCTGGCGCCGCGCAGATTGCGCCGAGGCAGCCGGCGCTAAAAATGAAAGAGCGCCTCGAACAGGCGCTCGACCCTCTCAGCAAAGCCATTCCCCTTTCACCCTCGGACGTTTCCCGGACCCGCGCGTGGCTTATCCAGGCCGGCCTTCGCGACTCTCGCCATGTGAGCTACTATTTCGGAGCGCGCCTCGCCCTCGGCGCATTGGGATTCGCAGGCGTCATTCTTTTCTCAGGATTCACCAGCATGCCGCTGCTGGTGTGCATTCCGGCGCTGGGTTTCTTTCTTCCTCGCTTCTACCTGAAGCGCATGATCAAAAGCCGGCAGCAGCGAATTCGCTTCGCGCTCCCCGACGCTCTAGATCTAACCGTAATCTGCGTGGAGGCCGGCCTGGCGCTCGATCAGGCGCTCCTCCGCGTCGGCCAGGACCTGCACCATGCCCATCCCGATCTCAGCGACGAATTTCATCTGGTCAATCTTGAAATGCGGGCCGGTAAACCGCGCGTGGAAGCGCTGCGCAATCTCGTCGACCGTACCGGGGTCGATGACGTTCGTTCTCTCGTCGGCACTTTGATCCAAACCGATCGTTTTGGCACCAGCGTCGCCCAGGCTCTGCGCGTTCACTCGGATTCGCTGCGAACCGCCCGCCGCCAGCGCGCCGAAGAACAGGCTGCGAAAACCACTATCAAGATGGTTCCTCCGCTCGTGCTTTTCATTCTTGTCCCATTTCTCTTCGTGACCATCGGCCCCGCACTGATTCAGGCATATCATTCGCTGGCTGGGAAATAAGCCGACCCTACCGCCCATCGATATGTAATCGCAGCCATATTTTCCTACAGATAAATATATGGTGATATACTCTTTCGAGTGGGATGAGGAGAAAGATGCCATCAACCAAAAGCGGCATCGAATTTCCTTCACCGACGCTCAGGAAGCGTTTTACGATCCAAACCGCATTATTGCGCAGGATGAAGCCCATTCAGAAGACGAACCTCGGTTCTTTTGCATAGGTCAGACTCCCAAAGGCATCCTCACTGTGCGTTTCACCACGCGGGGCCACAACATTCGCATTATCGGAGCGGGGAGATGGAGAAAATGGAGCAAGTTCTATGAGACGGAACAAACTTGAAGATGCTCCCAAAGGCAGGCTCACGGTCATCAAGGATTTTCTTCCGCCGCCATCGCAATTGGTGAGGAAGTCGGAGACGGTGAAAGTCACCTCTGAATTTACCCGCTCCAGCATCGACTTCCTGAAGAAGGAAGCCAGGAAAGCAAAAGTCCCCTATCAACGGATGTTGCGCGCGCTGCTTGACCGTTACGTCGAACAGCACACGGCATAACGCACCAACGGGCTAGGGCGTCGACTGTGCCTTGCGGAGGCAAGGCCAGTGGGCGTAATCGCCTGTTACCGACAGCCGACGAGTGACAGAAAATGGATGCCATGCTCGTGGAACTCACAAAAAATGAACTCAGCATCATCAATAACGCTTTGAATTAGGTCGAACCATTTGGCGGCTATGAAGAAAATCAACCGCTGCGTGCATTGCCTGGTGGAATTGACGAAACCACCGAAGTCGGGAATGCTAACGGATACATCGGCAACCTTAGACCACGTGTTTCCGAAGCATTGGTTCCCTGAGAGCACGCCACAGAATCTAAATCGCTGGACTGTACCAGCGTGCCACAAATGCAATGTTGAACTCGGCGGGGTTGAGAAGGTGCTACTCAACAGAATGGCCCTGTGCCTCGACCTGACCAAACCAGAATTGATGGCGTTGTATCAAAAAGTGCGAAAGGGACTGGCTCTTAATCTGAGCGAGGAAGAGCGCAGGCAGATTGACCCGGAAGAGTTAAAGGTGCGAGAAGGCGACAAAAAGAAAGTACTTGGCGATGTTAAGCTTTGGGATGAGCATAGCCCAGAGGAAAAGAAATCGCTGTTCCCCGGACTCGGACCCTGGCAAACCTCTTCGCCTCAGCTTTCATTGCTATTCAAGCGAGAAGACATTGTTCGGGAAGCCGAGAAGATGGCCCGAGGGTGTGAGTGGAAGATTGCTAAGCGACTGGTTGAGCCTCCATACTCGGTCCAGGTGTTTTTCGTTAACGAACAAGACGTACCGGATAGCATCCGGCAGATTGTGGAGAAGTTCGGTAAAACATACAGCATTGGCTCTTACTTCCGTGTCCAGCGTGCGGTAGCTCATGACGACGCCTTAGCTGTGTTCTATCGGATCGAGTTTTGGGGAAATGTCAGGGCGTACGCCGTTATTGACAGAGAACATTGATGATTTTGAAAGCGAGCAGCACGGCTGGCGAAACATCCAATCACAATCTTCTCCAAGCTGGACCGGCACGGTAAAATCTGCTCGCATGCATCTCCACTCCTCGCGCGGCCAGGCTTTCAACCAAACCCGCAACATTTATCTCGCCACCGATGTCACCATTGCCGATACGCACCTCACCCGCCTTCGCGGCTTGCTCGGAAGATCCGCCCATGACTTCCGTAACGGATGCGGCCTCTGGATTCGCCCCTGCCATGGAGTTCATACTCTTGCTATGCGGTTCCCCATTGACGTAGTCTATCTAGACCGCGCCGGGACGGTGGTGCACGTCGAGCACGACCTCCAACCCTGGCGCTTCTCCCCCGTCCGCATGCAGGCAGCGTCGGTTCTCGAACTACCCAGCCACACGGTAGCCAGAACGGAAACTGCATTGGGTGACCGGATTGAGATCAGAATGAAGGAGTCCTCGTAATCGGCTTTTGTGCGGATCATTTTCTTGCAACTCGAGTAACGAACCCTCCCCCTCAACCGTCGTAGTTCCGAGCGAAGGTGTAAGACCGGCGTGATAGCGATCATTCCGAGCGAAGCGGCAGACCGCCCCGAACGAACTCACGGGGCATTTCCCCGCTTCAACCGCCCACGCATAGCAAAGGCGAGAGGATAGTTGAGCCACACTCTCCAACTCGAAACAGTTACGACCATCCGCGAGCTGCCAGAAGGCCCCAAGCTCCTGGTGCAGTGGTCGCCGCGCTGGGAAGAATTCGTTACTTCGATCGGACCCGCTTTCGCCCGTTCCGGGCCGCGCCTCGCCGGTGAAGCCGGATACGGAGAGCTTCCCTATCGCGGCCTCTCCGCGGCGCTGCTCCTGCAATTTTTGTTGCTGATCGCGGCCTTGCTTCTTCCCCGCGAGATCGACCGCCTTCGCCCCTACGCCGCTCCCCGGCTGCAGCCCGACGAAGTGATCTACTACTCCGGCGACGAACTGCCGCGCACCGAAGATCTCGGCGGATCGCAAGCCGGCGCATCCGGCCGCGCCGGAGGCCGCGAAGCGCACCACCGCACGCAATCGATTCGTATCGCTCGCGGCAGCTCGCTCGCCGCCAAAGTCGTTGACGCTCCAAATCTCAAGCTGCCATCCTCCAGCCAGGAAGTAGCCAACCTTCTAGCTTTCAAGTCAACCCCCGCTGCGCCGTCAGCCGAGGGATTGCATTCCGCACTTACCGCGCCAACTCTCGCCGCAAACGTTATTCCCCCAGCGCCCAACGCCGCACGCACCCACTCGCGGCGGGGAGTGCAGCTCGATTCCGTTATCGCTCCTGCGCCTTCAGTTTCGGTGAACAGCGCCCGCACTGCGCCTTCGTTGAACGCAGCCGTGGTGCCCCCGGCTCCGGTCGTTTACAACGAGCACACACTCTTCGCACCAGTCCTCGATCCCAGCATCATCTCTCCCGCTCCTAAAGTTTCAGGCCACAACAGGCGCGCGGCGCCCTCACTCAACGCCAATGTGATCGCGCCAGCTCCTTCACAAGTCACGGACGAGCAAGTCCGCTCCAATCCAACGTTAAACGCCCGCGTGATTCCCCCCGCGCCCTCGAGCGTCAATCGGGAAGTCCCCTCGACGCGTGTGCAGATGTCCAACGTTGCCGTAGTGCCGCCGCCGGTCAGCGCTCCAGAACGCGAGTCGGCCCGCACCGCCAGGCTCAATTTACCCGCGCCGTCCGTCGTCGCGCCTCCGCCGTCTGCAGATTCCGCTCACGATCTACGCCGCCTCGAAAGCGGCAGCGCCGCAGCTTCTCCAAGCGTAGTTCCCCCTCCGCCCAGCCAGTCGCCTTCGTTTGTGAGCAGCATCATCGGCAAAATTTTTGGCCCGCAGGAGGTCGTTCCCCCGCCGCCCGGCGTTTCTTCCTCAAACCGCGCATCCACCGGCGGTCTCGCCGCGAATGTCGTTCCGCCGCCCCCGAATGTTTCTGGCGGAAGCCGCAACTCTGGAGCGCGTGCGCTTTCAGCTAACGTAGTCCCGCCGGCTCCACTAAATGCAAATGGAGTTTCAGGTGGCGCGTCGCGCATCACGCCGCGCGCTCCCAGCGCAAGCATCGTCCCTCCGCCTCCCTCGGTCACGGGATCCGATCCTACAGGCGGAGTCGGAGCTTCGCAGCGCTCGTCGTCAGATCCAAGGCTCGACGCAAGCATCGTCCCACCACCTCCGTCCGTCAGTGGATCGAAGTCCGGCAGCCGCAGCGTTGCAAGCGGCACCCTCGCCGGCAATGTCGTACCTCCGCCTCCAGCGGTCGATTCCGCTTCGCCCTCCTACGGCTCCGGCAGAAGAGGATCGGGATTCGGTGGTCCCGGCGACGCAGGCTCAGCGCTCGCTCCGCCGAAAAACCCGAACGGAAATAACGACAATGCTGGAGTTGTGGTCTCCGCGCAGCCTGGCTCAAACCTGGCCGTACCCGGCACCGGCGGTAAAGGTTCGCTGGCGATGTCTCCTGCTGGCACTGACAAGCCCGGCATCGGAGGCTCCGGCGGAGGCACAGGCGTTGGCCACGGCGAAGGCTCGGGCAGCGGGCTGACCGCAAAGGACGCCGAAAATCCAGGCGCGGCGAAAAGCGGCGCCGGGCGCGGCTCCGACACAAATGCCCGCAGTGGAACTTCTCCCGTCTCCGGCCCCGGCGGCGCAGGCAATCTTTCCGCCGGCACTCCTGCCGTGCCCGGCGTCGACGTTCGCGGCGGCAGCACCATCGTCACCTTGCCCAGTTTTGGCTCCGATGGCAACGGAGATCCCTCTAGTCTTCCCAAGCGCTCCAACGTGAAAACCGCCGAAGGCCCGGCCATCACCATCGTCGCCACCTCGCGCTCGGGCGGCGCATTCAATTTCTACGGCAAGCTCCCCGGAGACAACTACACTGTCTACGTCGACACTTCCATCGGCACAGTCGTGATGCAGTTCGCCGAAGCCAATCCCGGCGCGGCGGCTGCGCACCCTGGAAGCCTCATCGGACCTGAAGGCATTCGCACCAACCTGCCCACCGGTCTTCCCCGCGCCCGCATGGTGGTGAAGTGCAGCCTCGATTCGTCCGGCAATGTAAAAAACATTCAGGTGCTCGAACCCGGCCCGGCCACGATGACCGCAAAGATCGTCGCCGCTCTGCCGGGGTGGAAATTCCGCCCCGCCATGCGCAGCGCGCAGCCGGTAGAAATCAACGCCATCCTCGGGTTCAACATCGACACCAACGACCGGTACTAGCATGACCGGTACTCACACGACATTGTAGGTGCACTACCTTCCGCTTGGGGGTGCTCCATTTCTCGCTTCTTTTGCGAGAAGCAGGGCCTTTAACCAAACACCAACTGGCAATTTCAAGGCGCTCTATTACTAATCGATGCGCATCGCCATCGCCTCTGACATCCACGGCAACCGCTTCGCTTTGGAAGCCGTGCTGTCTGACCTGCGCGAAACCGCTCCCGATTTGATCCTGCACGGCACCGATCTCCGCTGGCCAGGTGCTTCGGGAAACCCAGTCGCTTTGGTCAGCTTATAAATCAACCTAACTTGCCTTGACGGGTCTTCACTCGCCTGCACTTCAGCAAATACTTGACAAATATCGTATGGAGACTATGATTGCGCCGCATATTTCCCAGGCAGCCCCAACTCAGCGCATTGGAGGAAACAACGTCCATGTCGATAGCTAGAAGGTTGTTGTCGGGTTTATTACTGCTTGCCATCGCGGCATTGCCCGTCATGGCGGGAAGTTCCGAAGCGAAACCAGCAAGTACAGGTAATGACGCAGCAGCCGCGAGTAGCGCGGACCCCGCTGCCGCCGCGGCCAGTCCCGGTCTGGCCGTAACCGCGGGCGATGCCAATGTCACGGCATTGCTCGGAGTGCTCGTCATGAAAGGCGTTCTTGCTCCCAGCGAGGCCAATGCCATTCACAACGCCTCGCCCGACGCCAGATTTCAATTGCTGGTCGACGCCCTCAATCGCAAAGGCCTGGTGACCGCCGCGGATTTGTCTGCAGCCGCGAACTCGACTGCCCAACCGGCGGCGGCGCCGCAACCTGCCGCCTCGGCGGCACCGATCCCGGTTCCTGTGGCCGTCTCTTCATCCGTATCGGATCCCCAGTCCGTCGAGCCGCAGAAGCCCACTACCGCAAGAATAACTGGCGCGCCTCCGCTGGCTCCTCCGGCGGTAATTCCGGCGATTGCTCCAGTCCGCGTATTCCCGGTCGACGCTCCCAGGGCGGGGGGCCTGGTTGGGATTAAGGCTGGGCCGATCACGCTTGCCCCTTACGGCTTCGTCAAAGCGACGGTCATACACGATAGCAGCGACCCCGATGGCGATGACTTCCCATTTCCCGGTATCTGGCTGAATGCGGGACCGAACTCGACTTTGAATACAGGACCAACAGCGGATCCCGAAGTCCACGTCAAGGCGCGGTCTACGCGCTTTGGGTTGAACATCGAATGGCCCGACATCTCCAAGAATATTGTTCTGACCGGCAAGATCGAGGGCGACTTCGAAGGCAATTTCAGCGAAGTCGATAACCGCGACGTTACCTCGATCCGCAACCCTGAACCGCAACTGCGTTTGGCCTTCGTCCGCCTGGATTACCACGCCGGCGAAGACACCGACATTTTCTTCGTAGGCGGCCAGGACTGGACGCTTTTCGGATCCGGCGCATTGATGAACATCGTCGAAACCACCTTCAATGGCGCATTCTGGGGCAACATCTACACCCGTTCGCCGCAACTGCGCGGCGGCATCATCCAGACGCTCGACCGGAAGAACAAGATCAACCTCGAAGGTCAGTTTGGGGTCATGATGCCGAGTTCCGGTCAAATCCTGAAGCTTGGATCGGTCGGCCTTGCGGGTCAACTCGGGCAAGGCGAGCGCGAAGGCGCCGACTCTGACCGGCCCGAAGTGGAAGCCCGGGCAGCCTTGAGCTACCAGCTCGACCCGGCCAAGGGTGTCGCCCCAGCGCAAATCGCTCTGGCTGGATTCCATTCCAGGCGCACTTCGATCGTCCCCAACTCGTCGTACTGCCTCGCCGCACCTTGCGCTGCCGATACAGCTCTCATGCCGGCAAACTATGAAGCAGCCTTCCCGAATGGCTTTCAAGCTTCCAGCACCATGTGGGGAGGACAGGTGGTGGCGCAAATACCCACGCGATGGTTTACCCTGGTCGGCACCGCTTATCGTGGAGGTGACTTGCGTTTCTACCTCGGCGGCCAGCTCAATACTTTCGCCACTGATACCGCTGGGCTGACGAACATCGTCGGTCCCTTCGAAACTGCCGATGGCGGTCCGCTGGCTGCAGCCGGTGGCGCCGTCCTCGGAACCAACGCTGCTGGGCAGGTCGTGGTTGCTCCGCAGAAACCCATTCACGCCTTCGGCGGGTTCGCCCAGCTCGGCTTGCCGCTCTCCCGTTGGGCTAATGCCAATCCGTTAGGCCACAATGCGGGCTGGCAGCTTATGTTCACTCTCGGCAAGGATCAGGTAAGCGACAAGGACCTGAATAATCCTGGCTTCACCGGCAATGCCAACGTCGCGGCACCGTTACCGCTCCTGATGGGCAAGAGCGCTATCGCCACTCTCTATTACAAACTCAACACGTGGGCTACCTTCGCCTTCGAGCAGTCGGTCTACGCCACTCGCCTTGAGGACGGCCTGACACTATACACAATTGCCGGAAAGTCCTCGAACGAATGGCAGGATCACCGGACCGAATTCGGCCCGATTTTTACGTTCTAGCTGTTTAGTTCCCAGAACGGTCAAGGGGACGAACTTCACTCGGGCAATCGCAATGGCGATTGCCCGCAGATAAGTCCGCCCTCCCAACCCTCGGTCAGCGGGGGAGAGCTATTGTGCGAAGCGAGCCAAGGGAGCACAATGTACCGGATTTGCGGGCCGTCTTGGGAAATCGCCGGGTAAAGCCTGGCAATAGATGCATGCGTAGTGTCTGAGGAGTTGGCCTGATGAGTATGCGTGCAGTTGCAGCTTTGCAGTCGGGTTTTCTGGTGGTGGCAATGTCTATGAGTGCCACTTCAACCAAAACCCAGATGCAGATCACGGTGCTGGATTCTGTAACTCGAGCCTCGACTCCCGATAACAACAACGGAGTTCCGCAGAATTGCGAGCAGCTTACTTTCGATGCCTATTGCCGTTCCACTACAAACGTGCCACTGACGAGTACCTTGCTCGTGCAGGAGGGAGACCTGCCGCCGTTCCACATCAGTTGCCGGATCGACTCGAGATATTCGCGGTGCATACCCTTACCCAAGGGCGAAACTTTCGACGCCAGAAGAGAGAAACACGGCATTACCGTGTACTATGTCGACGACAAAGGCAAGCCCCAAAGGCAGTTGTATTCGTTGGTGGCGGGAGAAACAATCCCTCGGACGGCTGCAACCACGCTGCCGCAGAATGTCCCTGCGGCGAAGTCTCCGGCAGCGGCAACAACGCCAGCAGCGGCCCCGATCCCGGCGGCTTCAGCCACTCCAGCCCCTTCGGCACACGCGACTACTGCCCAAACCTCCGTTCCAAACGGTATCAAGTGCAATTTCAGTTCAACGCCTTCGGGCGCCGAAATTACAGTCGACGGCAAATTCGTCGGCAGCACGCCATCCGAAATCGAAATCGGCGCCGGAACTCACGCGGTTACTTTTTCCATGCCCGGTTTCAGCGAGTGGAAGCGCGATCTCACCGTCACCGCAGGATCGAACTTAAGCGTGAACGCAATTTTGCAAAAACAACCATGATCATAATCGGCCGTCTTCAGGCAGTTTTTCATTTCAGCGTTTTGATTTGGTTCTAGTCTTCCAGCGGAATACTTTCAGACGCATACTGCAACTCAACGAGGAGGAAGATATGGCGAGTACCGCGGTCGTGGGAACTGGTAGGGCGGAGTACAGCATCTGGCGTGTGATCATGGCCTCGTCGGTCGGCACCATGATCGAGTGGTACGACTTCTATATCTTCGGCAGCCTCGCAGCTATTCTCGGGCCGAAATTCTATCCTCCCGGCAACGACACTTTCGCCTACATCGCTTACCTGGCCACCTTTGCCGTCGGCTTCCTGGTACGTCCCTTCGGCGCGTTGTTCTTCGGCCGCATCGGCGACCTGGTCGGGCGCAAGTACGCCTTTCTCGTGACGCTCTCCATCATGGGATTTTCCACCTTCGCCATCGGCCTCCTGCCGTCCTTCGCAACCGCCGGATGGTTTGCCCCCATCGTCCTTCTCTTGATCCGCGTGTTGCAAGGTTTGGCGCTGGGCGGCGAATATGGCGGTGCAGCCGTCTATGTCGGCGAACACGTTCCCGACAACAAACGCGGCTTCTACACCAGCTTCATTCAGATCACGGCGACGCTCGGCCTTTTCGTCTCGCTGATCGTGATTCTGGTCACGCAAAACTCCATGTCGAAAGAAGAATTCTCGGCCTGGGGCTGGCGCGTTCCGTTCCTTATCTCGATCATCCTGGTAATGATCTCGCTCTATATCCGGCTGAAGATGAAGGAATCGCCGATCTTCGCGCAACTCAAAGCAAGCGGAATGACTTCCGCGCAACCCCTCAAAGACGCCTTCACCAAGTGGACGAACCTGAAACTCGTCCTGATCTCCTTATTCGGAGCCACCGCCGGGCAGGGCGTGGTCTGGTACACCGGCCAGTTCTATGCCCTCTTCTACATGCAAACCATTCTGAAAGTAAACGTGAAGACCGCCAACATCGCGGTAGCTATCGCTCTGCTTATCGGCATGCCGTTCTTTACCGTAGTCGGCGCGCTCTCCGATAAAATCGGCCGCAAGAAGCTGATGATGGCTGGCTGCCTGTTGGGAGTGCTCACTTACATTCCCATCTACAAAGCGATGGAACGCGCCGCGGGCAACAACGTGGTTACAGTAAAATCCACTCGCAACAAAGTGACGGGAGCGATTGCTCTCACACCTTTGACCACTGACGCGGCCGGCGCCCTCGTGCCTGCCAAAGAAGCACCAGATCCGAATGTCCCTATGCTGGTGTTTCTGATTTTCATCCAGGTGCTTTACGTATGCCTCGTCTATGGGCCGATCGCCGCATATTTGATCGAGGCCTTCCCTGCCAAGATCCGCTATACGTCGTTGTCGTTGCCCTATCACATCGGCAATGGTGTCTTCGGAGGATTGCTGCCCTTGATCGGGTTATCGACCTGCGCAGCCACCGGAAACATCTACGCCGGTCTCTACTATCCGATGATCGTGGCCGGCATCACGTTTGTAGTAGGGAGCCTGCTGCTTCGGGAAACTCACGGCGTTCGCATCTGGGATGAAGCCTCTCCATCGGTCTCCGCGGCAGACTGACCGGCATTGTCAATTTGTCACCTATAAGAGCGAAGGCCGCGACCAAAAGTCGCGGCCTTCGCTCTGCTCCCAACTTGCCGACGGGCTTACTGCAAATGAATCATCTTGCCGGTGGGGTCGAGCGTTCCATGCACTTTCACTCGCTTCCCCGCGTACTTCTGCACTTCATCCTGATGATCGATGTCATAAGTTTGGCCGCTGGATTCATCCTGCAGCATGTACTTGTCACCCTGCTTCACGACTATGCCGCTAAAGGACTGCACGCCACTGGCCTGCCCCGCGGAGTCCTGTGAAGGCGCGCCGGCATTCGGTGCGGCCGACTGGTCCGGTGCCTGGCCGGAAGGCGACTGTGTCGCCGGCGCCGTCTGGCTCGAAGCAGGTGGTGTCGCCTGTTCGGTCGGAGGCGGAGCCGGTTGATCCGAGGTCGGGGGTGCGGCTGGTTGTTGCGCCGACGAAGTGGGCGCGGTTGAATCGGGAGACGATGGCGGTGCTGTCTGTTGTGCGTTAAGCGCCAGGCCCAGGCTCAGGAACGTCGCCAGAGTGCCCAGCCACAAAAGCCGAACTTGATTCTTCATAGATCCTCCACAGAGTCTGCGACAAAAATGTCTTACCGTGGTGGAGCAAACCGTCTGCCAAACCTTCGCAGAACGTGAAGAAGAAACTCACCGCCACGCAACCGGCGTGACTCGCTGTAACTAAGCGTGTTAGAGAAATCTGTGGCGCCGTGGATCTCACAAGCTACGGAACTGTCTACGCCTCCACTACCTCAGGCCCTGTATTCAACCTCGCTGCCGATGCTGCATACCATCGAGCAGATTTTGCTCCCTGCCATCGAATCAAAATTGTCGACGAGTCACGCTGTCATCCAGAGCGGAGTGGAAACTTCGCAAAGCGAAGTTTCTGCGGAGTCGAAGGATCACTATAGCTCCGGAGCGTTGTACGCCCTTGTGCCAGGCAGCGCGCCAATAGATGCCTACAAGAGCTTGACACCCATGCTAAGATTCTTTTCCGTACCTCGCGGGCTCCGCGCACCGGCATCTTCGTCATGATTAGTGGCCGGCGCCACAAAAAATGAGGCGGCCCTACCTGCGTTTCTCCTCGCAAGGAGCGCGGATGGAGGATTTGCGAGCACACAAAACGGTGTGCGCCGCGCCTCCAATACGCTAACTCCAGGCCGCACGCCCACCAAGAACTAAGGAGATACATGAAATTCCAGAAACTCACTCCCAATCTAGTCGTCCGCGACGTTGCCGCGGCCATGGAGTTTTACCGCTCCACGCTCGGCTTTCAAGCCACCATCACCGTCCCCGACCAGGCGCCCTACGTCTTCGGCGCCATCGTCAACGGCAGCGTCGAGATTTTCTTCAACGACCAGAAAGCCGTCGCCCAGGACTATCCCGCGCTCGGCTCGAAGCCTATCGGCGGCAGCCTGACTCTCTTCATCGAAGTCGAAGGCATCGAAGAAGTCCTGGCCGCTGTTCAGAAAAGCAAAGCGATAATCACTATGCCGTTGAAGGAACAGTTTTACGGCATGCGTGAATTTGCCTTTCAAGATCCCGAAGGCTGGGAGGTCACCATCGCGGAACGGAACAAGTAATTACGAGGCACACTGCTATCCCCGCCCAGGCGCCTGGGCGGGGAGTTTGTCGCGACCGGCTTCTAGTGATGCATTCCTTGCATTTCGTAAGTACTGAAGAACAGAAAGAAATTCGACGGAACCTGAATCGCGTTCCCCGCCTTCTCCGCTGCCTGCAGTTTTGTGAATGAGGTGATTCCGCTGCTGCCGTCGCGGTTCGGCCAGTCGGCTGAATCCATCACCAGCACCGGCACAACTTCCCACCAGATTTGCGGGGTGTTCACGTCCACATCGAGCACAATGTGGCTGTGATTCGGCGACGGCACAAAATAGTTCGCCGCCGGCGGAGGCAACAAGCCCAGTTGCTCCAGAGCCAAGCCCAAGTCCACGCGCGAAGTATGCATCGTGCAAGTCCCAGGAGGCAGCCCCGGATCGGGACACTGCGTATAAACCAGCGGCTTCGCCTTGAACGCCTCGGGCAAAGCTCCGAACAGGCTGATCAACGTGCTTCCCAGCGCCGCGCCGCAATTCGTTCCGGTCACCACTCCCGTGCACGAAATCGCGTCGTTTGGATTCTGGTCGTTGTCGGCCGAAAACATCGGCACCAGCACATAAAGAGGTTCCGTAGGATCGTTCTTGCCGAAACCAAGTCCGGCTGGATCCTGCGTGGGCTGAATTCCCGCCTGGCATATCGGAATCTGAAATTCCGCCGGATCGGACGCCGCCGGAATTCCATTGAAGTTTAAATCGTCGGTGGGCTGATCGACGCAATCGAAACTTTGCGTGTAAGTGAAGGTGATAAGTTGGTCGGAACCGTAGCCGAGAGTCTGATTCGGTTTAAGCGCGATCTTGCTGTTGTCTTGCGCAAATGCTGTCAGGGATAGAAGAGTGACTGCCATGAACCCCATGGGCCGAAGAACCTGGAACTTCATTGTTATTCCTCCGCTTTCGCGAATTACCATCATTCACGTTACGAAGGTGGATTACTTTTTGGATTGAGGATTTCAAAAGAAATTAACGAATATCGCGGGCGCATCCCGGCTTTAGTCCATTTCTTTAACTCACCATTCATCTGCGCAGAATTTTCTTTTTTGGGGCAAATCCGTTTCTTGATTTCATCCGTATTGGCAAATCGGCTCAGACATTCCCAAGTCCGCCGCTACCAGCCCAATTCGACCGCACATGAAATCCGATCGGCGCCTCATCGCGTATCTCCCATGCAACGGATTTCAATCCAAGGAGAAAATCATGAAGAAGAAGAATATCGCGCTCGTAGTATTTGGGATCATCGCCCTGTCGGCCACCGCTCTCTTCGCCGCCGATAAGAACCCGATGGTCGGCGGTCAGGAAATGTATCCCACCAAGAACATCGTTCAGAACGCGGTGAATTCCGCCGATCACACCACGCTGGTGGCCGCCGTGAAAGCCGCTGGCCTGGTTGAAACTCTCGAGGGCCCCGGACCGTTCACCGTCTTCGCTCCAACCAACGAAGCCTTCGCGAAACTTCCCGCAGGCACGGTCGATAACTTGGTGAAACCTGAGAATAAGGACACGCTGGTCAAGATCCTCACCTATCACGTCGTTTCCGGCCGCCTGAGCGTGCTGGATCTCAAGAAGCAGATCAAAGCCGGCAACGGCCAGGCCGAACTCAAAACTGTGAGCGGCGGCACCCTCACCGCGATGATGCAGGGCAAGAACGTGGTTCTCAAAGATGAAAAGGGCGACGTCTCCACCATCACGATCCCGAATGTTTACCAGTCCAATGGTGTTATCCAGGTGGTAGATACCGTGCTTTTGCCCAATTAAGCAGCTTACTCACAACCCATATGCAGACTCTAAGGCGCTCGTGACAGAGCGCCTATTTTTTCTCTTTTACAAATTCACTTTTGAACTCAACCAGCAGCCAGGCTTATCCCTCGATTCTGATACGATGGGTGCGCTTTCGTAACCAGTACTCGGTAACTTTCGCCGGCCCGCTTAGTCGAAATTCGATCGAAATTAGGGCGGAGCAATCCGCCGGTGGCCGCCGGAACGTATCTTGAAAGGAAGCAATAACCGGTTTGTCTCGCACTACTCCCAACGTGGCCTTGACTGACGCCATGCTGCTGTCGGCGATTCGCTCCGGTGACGAGCAAGCCATGGGAGAGCTCTACGGGCGCTACTCGGGCTTCGTGTATTCGGTCGCGCTTCGTGTTTTAGGAGACACCGGCATAGCGGAAGATATTCTGCAAGACGTCTTCATGAAACTCTGGCGCAATCCCGAGGTGTTTGACGAGAATCGCGGCAGCCTCGCCGGATGGCTCGCCGTGATCACGCGCAACCGCGCCATCGACGCGCTGCGCAAACGCCGCCCGGAATCGGATATCGACGATGTAGTGGTGAGCATCGAGCCTGACATGGTTCGCGGCGCCGACTGGGGGCGAACGCTCGAAAAGATTCGTACCACGCTTTCCGGTATGCCCATGTCACAGCGCTCCGCGCTGGAGCTGGCTTTTTTCGAGGGGCTAACTCACAGCGAAATTGCCGAAAAAACTGGAGAGCCTCTGGGCACCATCAAGACTCGCATTCGCGCCGGGCTGACTACGCTGCGGAAGGTCCTGGCGCCGCAAGGCTGAAACGATGAGCGTGCACGAACAATTCGCCGACGACCTTTCGCTCTACGCGATAGGTGCGCTCGCAGGCGAAGATCGCCGGGCGCTGGAAGAACACTTGAATCAGTGTTCCGCCTGCCGCCAGGAACTCGAAAAACTGCGCGGAGACGCCGCCCTGTTGGCTCTCTCGGTCAGCGGCCCGCAGCCGCCTCAGCGCTCCCGCGATCGGCTCATGGCCGCGATCAAGAAGGAACCACGTCGAATTCAGTCTGCTGCCGCAGCCCGCCGGCCTTGGTGGAAGCCGCTCGAATGGGTGCTGGCCGCCACGGCCGTACTCGTGGTGATGCTACTCGCCCGACAAAACGGAGATTTGCAGCGGGCTGTCTCCAGTCTCGAGTCTGCAGCCTCAGGTCAGCAGCAACGACTGGCGCAAGCCCAACGGGAATTGGTCGCAGCGCAGCAGCTCGTCACCTCGCTGGCATCGCCTGACTCCGAACACTTCACCCTCGTGGCCGGCAACACTCCTCCGCAGCCGCAAGGCAAGGCGATCTACTCGCGTAAAACCGGCACGCTCGTCTTTATCGCCGGCAACATGCCAAAACTTCCTCCACAAAAAGCCTACGAGTTGTGGCTGATTCCCCAGAGCGGCGCGCCAATCCCCGCCGGGATTTTCAAGCCAGACGCCCGCGGCAACGCGGCAGTCGTCGAACCAACCTTGCCCTCGGGTGTAGAAGCCAAAACCTTCGCCATCACCGTTGAGCCTGAAGCTGGCTCTTCCGCTCCCACCTCAACGCCCCTCATGGTCGGCATCCAAGGCTGAGAGCCTTCATCCAGATTCAAAAAAACCGGGCTTTCTCGCCGGAGTTGCGTGCAAGGGCGAAAACTCGCGCTTGACCCGCGAACCATTTCATCGCATAATACCTTGTATTGCAATGTATCAGCCAAACAACGGTAATGGCGACCGCAGCACGCACTGGGAGACCCAGCTTCGCAAGGGCTGCCTCGAGATGGCAATCCTGGCGAGCTTGTGGCAATCCAGGCTCTACGGCCTGGAAGTCTTGCGCGAGCTTTCCGGGAAGTCACAACTCGATATCGCCGAGGGCACGCTCTATCCAATCCTCTCGCGGCTGAAAGCTGAGGGCTTGCTGCAATCCGAATGGGTCGAGGCCGAAGCCGGACATCCCCGAAAATACTATTGGCTCACTGCCTCCGGCCGCCGCCGCGCTCGCGAAATGGCGGAGGCGTGGAGTGAATTTGCCGCGAATTTATCGGCTCTTATCGAGCCGGTTGTAGAAGCAAAAGTTTCCAGAGGACGTTAGAACCTGGTTCGCGAGCAGAACCTGGTTGAGAAGCAAACCCGGTTCAGAAATTTTTTTCGCAGAAGCTATTCAGGAGCTTGCTATGACCCATGCGACGTCAGTCGGCGATCTGCAAATTGAAGATTATCTGAGAAGGCTCGACGCTGCGCTGCGCGGAATCGCGCCGCAGGAGCGGCAAGACATTCTCTGCGAAATTCGTGCCCATCTGGTGGATTCAACAGCGGGTCGTCAAGATGCCGCAGCCGCGGAGCGCGCCCTGCGGCTGCTGGGAACTCCGGAGGAATTGGCTCATCGCTACCGGGCGGAACGCATGTTCACCGAGGCCGGCAACAGCTTTTCGCCGTGGCTGCTGCTGCGCACAACGTGGCACTGGGCTCGCATCGGCATAGAAGGAATGCTGGCGTTCTTTCTCGCCCTGGTTGGTTACAGCACGGCGCTGGGCTTTACCTTCACGATTCTCGCCAAGATTTCCCGGAGCCCGCACGTGGGAGTGTGGTGGGGGCACGACGACTTGGTGATCGGTTCTCCCGCGAGCACCGAGGGCATGCACGAGTTGCTTGGCCAATGGTTTGCGCCCGTAATGGTAATGGCGGCGTTTGGCCTTGCCGCCGGCACCACGCAGGCCCTGCGCTGGCTCATCCGAAGACGTAACAGCCACCCAGGTAACAATCCGCTTCCTTGATCAGGCCGTTCGCCGATTCAAGTCAGTCGCGCGCATGTGATAGATCAGATACGCGACGATCGCGACGTTAATCACCAGCACCACGACTTTGGCATATCCAAAATGCCGGTAAATTTCGTAGATCTCAACCGGCACCAATGAACCCGTAATAATGACGGTGAGCCACTCGCCCCAGCGCTTTCGCAACCAAAGACCGGTGCCTTCCGCCAGAAACAATCCCGCATAGAGAAAGCTTCCAAGCCCCAGCCTCCTGACCTGTTCCGGTGTCACATGCGCCGCTTTCTCCAGAGCCAGATTGACAAAGTGGCTTCCCGGATCAAGCCTCAGCGCCTCACTCCAGCGCATAAGCACGTCCCCGACGTCCTGGTGAAGAAGCCGAAAGAAACCGATGCCCAGCCCAATGAGCAATCCAGTCTTAAAAAATTTGAAGATCGCGATCAGCCGCAGCAAATGGTCGCCTGACGTTTTCATGCAGAGCCATTATGCCTGAAGCGCACAGGTCATAATTGACTCTGCTCGTAAGGAAGGCCACGACTTTCGCCGTGGCCTTTGTGTCATCCATTCAGATCCGCGTCAGAGGCTCTAGTGTCTTCCCCCGCCCCCGCCGCGTCCACCACGATCGCGGCCTCCGCCGCCACCATGACGTCCGCCGCGACCGCCGCGTCCACGCCCACCACCGCCGCCGCCGCCCGGGCGTCCGCCACGGCCACCACGGTCTCCGCCGCCGTGAGGACGATCGTTCCCTCCGCCTGCGGCGCGCTGCGCCGGATCGCGATTGAAGTTCGGCTCGCCTTCCGCTTCTTCCGGAAAATCTCCGCCGCCTTCAATCACCATGGTGCCGGTCAGTGCCGGAGCGCCTTCAGCCTGCGCAACAGCTTCGCCGGCCGATCCGCCGCCTTCGGCGCCCCCCTGCATCTTCGCGCGTTGCTCTTTCAGAATCGCTTTGCGCGAGAGCCGTATGCGATTGCCCTCGACGGCCAGCACCTTCACCAGCACCTGGTCGCCTTCTTTCAGTTCGTCGCGCACATCGGCGATGCGATGCTCCGCCACTTCGCTGATGTGCAACAAACCCTCGGTGCCGGGAATGATTTCCACGAACGCGCCGAAATCCGCCAGCCGCGTGACTTTTCCAAGATAGGTCTTCCCAACCTCGGGGGTCGCCGTCAGGTCGCCGATAATCTGCAGCGCCTTCGCCGCCGACGCCTGATCGCTCGAGGCAACTTTGACGAGGCCGGAGTCTTCCACGTCGATCTTGACTCCGGTCTGCTCGACGATCGAACGAATCATCTTTCCGCCCGGCCCGATCAGATCGCGAATCTTGTCGACCGGAATCTGGACCGTATAGAAGCGCGGAGCGAAATCGGAAATCTTCTCCCGACCGCTGGAAATGACTTCTTCCATCTTGCCAAGAATGTGCATGCGCCCGCGCTTGGCCTGCGCCAGCGCCTCGCGCATGATCTGCGAAGTGATTCCGGCAACCTTGATATCCATCTGCAGCGCGGTGATTCCGTCGCGCGTTCCGGCAACTTTGAAATCCATGTCGCCGTAGTGGTCTTCCGCGCCGGCGATGTCGGTGAGAATGGCATACTGCTCGCCCTCCTTCACCAATCCCATCGCAACTCCGGCGACGGGAGCCTTGAGCGGAACACCCGCGTCCATCAGCGAAAGCGAAGCGCCGCAAACCGTAGCCATCGACGACGATCCATTCGACTCCAGAATGTCGGAAACCACGCGCATCGCGTAAGGCCACGACTCTTCCGAAGGCAGCACCGCCGACACCGCACGCTCTGCCAGCGCGCCGTGCCCAATCTCTCTCCGGCCAGCCCCGCGCAAGAACGCAACCTCACCCACCGAGAACGGCGGAAAGTTGTAGTGGAGCATGAAGCGCTTCTTGGCTTCGCCTTCGAAGCCTTCCAGGCGCTGCATGTCGTCGCTGGTGCCGAGCGTGGTGGTGACCAGCGCCTGGGTCTCGCCGCGGGTGAAGACGGCGCTGCCGTGGGTTCTCGGGAGAACACCGGCTTCGATCCAGATTTCGCGGATCTCATCGAAGGCGCGGCCATCGGGACGGTGCTTTTTCTCGATCACCTGCTCGCGGAAGATGCGCTCGCGCAGCGTTTCATAATATTGCTTGAGCTTCGCCAGCGCTTCCTCGTCATCTTCAGGAATCTCCGCCTGCAGCTTTTTCTTGATTTCCTTTACCAGCGTGTAGCTTTCGGCCTTCGGATGCTTTTTGGTGTCGAGCGCATCCGACAACTCCGCGCCGACTTTCTTTTGCAGCTGGTCGTAATATTTCTGATCGAATTCCGGCGGCGTGACTTGGCGCTTCGGCTTGCCGGCCCTCGATTGCAGATCGCGAATGGCCGCGCAGATTTTCTTGATCTCGGTGTGGCCGAATTCAATCGCGTCCACGACTACTTCTTCGCTCACTTCTTTCGCGCCGGATTCGATCATCACAATTCCGTCGGAAGTTCCGACGACCATGATGTTCAGGGTGCTTTCGCGCATCTCGTCGTAAGTCGGGTTGACGATGAACTGCCCGCCGATCTGGCCGACTCGCACCGCGCCGATCGGCCCGAGGAACGGAATATCGGAAAGCGTAAGCGCGGCCGATGCGCCGTTAATGCCGAGCACATCAGGATCGTTGCTGCTGTCGGCGGAGAGAACGAAGGCGATGACTTGCGTCTCGCACTTGAAGCCCTCGGCAAACATCGGACGCACTGGCCGGTCGATCTGTCGGCTGGTGAGCACTTCGCGCTCGCTCATGCGGCCTTCGCGCTTGATGAAGCCTCCGGGGAAACGGCCGCCGGCGTAGGTGTATTCGCGGTAATCGACGGTGAGTGGGAAGAAATCGATGCCCTCGCGCGGGTCGGCATTCGCCGTCGCCGTGGCCAGCACGACGTTATCGCCCATGCGGACTACGGCCGCTCCGTGGGCTTGCTTGGCTAACTTTCCGGTTTCGAAGGAGAGTTGTTTCCCGCCGGCTAGATCGACGGTGACACTGCTAACTTCTGGTTTCATATTTCATTTTCCTTTGGAACAGCGAGCGGTGGGCAGTGAGAAATGAGCGATGAACTCCGAGAGACGCAGTCTGTAGAGACGAGCGAACACCATATCGGTGATGTCATTCCGAACACGCGCAAAGCGCGAGTGAGGAACCTGCTTTCTCCCACCCTTGCAAAACAGCACGCCGATCCCCTTCTGGGATCGTGTGGTGGGATTCGCTCAAAAGATGCACGTTGCAGAAGGTCCTTCGATGCTCCCGCCTTCAACGGAAGACGGCGTCTCAGAGATACTCAAATTCGGGGTGGCCCACTCTTGCGCGCACTTTGCGCACGGGTGGGACAATCGATTCGCTTAAGACTTACTTGCGGATGCCGAGCTTTCCAATCACCGATTTATAGCGCTCGGAATCGTATCTCTTGAGGTAGTCGAGCAGGCGACGCCGCTTGCTGACCAGCATAAGCAGGCCGCGGCGCGAGCCGTGGTCCTTCTGGTGCGTTTTGAAGTGGTCTGTGAGTTGGCCGATGCGTTCACTGATAATGGCGATCTGAACCTCGGGACTCCCCGTGTCAGTCGCATGCGTCTGGTACCGGTCAATGACAGACTTCTTTTGCTCTCTGGCTAACACTACCCTGGTGCACTCCTGTTCTGTTTTCGATTTTATCTTGGTAACGCAATGAGGATATCATGCGGGCGGGATGGGGGTAAAGAAGCGCGACGGGAAAGCCGGTTCCTCCGCTCGCCGTCGCTGGGGCTTCGGCTTCGGTCGGAATGGCAGATTGTATTTTGGCGTGCCTCTCTGATCGCAGCCCTGAAGCGCTGCGGCAGCCAAGAAATCTTGGACATCAGACGATCTCCATTCAGTCTGGTTTTGCCAGGTAGCGGGGCCTCAGTGCTGCCCGCACCAGTCCCCGCTTCACAGGATTGCGATGCATAAAGCGCAGCTTCTCCACGCGCTTCTTCTCCGTGAACGCATGCGGCGAATTCGATTAGCCGAAGGGGGAAATTCGCAGTCATGAAATGGGAGGGATGCCCATTTTCTTTACCAGAGCTTTGTAACGCGGATCGTCGTGGAGAAAGTTGAAGAGCGGTTCATTTTGCAGGAATGCCATCGCGGGAGAGCGGTCGCGGAACGAATCTTCCAGAGATTTCAGCGTCCGTTCTTTGTCGTTGAGAAACGCATACTGATAGGCGAACTCGAGTGGGGAAGTGTACATCTTGCGAGAACGGGCCTCTAGAAATTCAAGCTGCTTCCGACTCACAGCTTTGTAGCCGCCGCGTTCATAGGCCTGATGAATTTCAGCAGCCTTTTCCGGACTCTCGGTCAGAGCAATCTCTTTTTCAATTTGCTGTGCGAAGTCCGGCCACATGCCCTTGAGCCAGTACGCTTCCGCCAATTCCCCATGCGAGAAGAAGTCGTCCGGTTGCACCTGCGTCCGCATGCCGAGTTCGGCGATGGCATCGTCAATCTGGCCAAGATTCAGATAGGCGAAAACCGAGTGCCCACGGAAAGACAAATGGATTGAGTTCGACAAAACGTTTCTCCTCCTGGATCGCTTCGTCGGTGCGATGTAACGCGATCAGTGCGTGGGCGCGTAAGAAATGCGACTGCGTGGAAGGGGAATTGAGCGCAAGAGCCCGGTCGGCCTCAGCGAGAGCGCGTTGCGGGTCCCAGGCGAAGAAGAAATACCAAGCGGTGAGCGAGTTATGCGCCTCGGCGGAAGAATCATCGAGTTCTACGGCTTTTCGCGCGGCGCTCTCCATTTTGGTCATCGCATCGGAGCCCGGGCGCAAGCCATAGACGGCGCGGAGGCCATAGGCATCGGCGAGCCCGCTCCACGCTGCGGCGTAATCGGGTTGCAGTTGAATCGCCTTCTCGAAGGCTTGCTGGCTTTGATCTATGTCAACCGCGAACCAGTAGTAGCGGCCGCGGAGATAGGCGTCGTAGGCTTCGGGGTTGATATAGCGAGCCGTCGGCTTGGGCGAGGTCGCGAGCTTCACCTCTTTGGCTATGGTCCGGGAGAGTTCTTCGGGCAGAGAATAAGCGTGGTTGAGATCGCGGTCGTAGCTTTCGGCCCAGACGTGCGAGTCGGTGGGAGCGTAGATCAATTGCACGGTCATGTGGACCCGGTCGGTGGAGCGGGAAATGGAACCTTCCAGGATGCCATCGACTCGGAGCTCGCTCGCGATGTCGCGAACTGGGCGTTGCACTCCTTTATATTGCATCGCCGACGTGCGGGAGACGACGCGCAGTGAATGATTTTTGGCGATTGCGGTGATCAGTTCGTCGGTCATGCCGTCGGCAAAATAATCCTGGGAAGCATCGCCGGAGAGATTGGTGAGGGGGATGACGGCGATGGAATGGATCTTAACGGCGCGATTGGGGGAGAAGATGCGATCTCGAACCCCGCCAGCATTCACGGAGAACAATCCCGTGGCGCAAACGAATACGACGAGAGTTGCGATTATGAACACCCTCCGTCGCGACCCGGAACCAGGGATCGATGCTGGTGAAGTTTGGCTGGAGAATTTGGCTGAGGTTTCGCCTGCAACCGGGGCGATCGCCTTCGCTCCGGTAAGCGTCTTGGCGGCGTCAGCCGTTTCTGGGCCGGCGCTGGCCATTTTTCGATCGTCTGCCTTCCCCGCCACGAACCGATAGCCTTTGCCGGTAACAGTCTGCACGAAGCGGGGCTGCTCGGGATCGTCCCGGAGGACCTGGCGAATCTTGCGAACAGCGGTATTGATACCGTGCTCAGTATCGACGAAGACATCCTTGCCCCAAAGCCGCTCGATGATTTCCCGGCGCGTGGCGAGGCTACCCTCCTTCTCGGCTAAGAGGATCAACAAATCCATGGGGATGCGTTCCAACTTCAGAACGCGGCCATTTTTCCTTAGTTCGAAGCGGGAGGGATCCAACTCAAACTCGTCGAACTTGTAGATGCAGGCAGACACACAACTCCTCATGAGCCCGCCAAACTATACCATTGATCCCCTCATTTTGCGCGAATTTCCCGCATTTGCAGCGACTTACGAATTCACCTCGACTTCACCAAATCTTTACCCAGACTGCATTGTAGACAGCCGCTCTTCCGTGCAGGATGTCTCGCACAAGGAGGCTGTATGAAATTTAGCAATCTGAACTTCGCCAAGCTTGCAACCTGTATGGTTATGGTAATCGGGCTCAGTGCCAGCGCATTCGCATCATGCGGCGACTCTCTATCCGCAATGGCGTCCGCTGTCGCCGGTCAATGGCGCCCTATGCAACAGGCTCCTCTTTCTTCTCAACCCAGTTCTGGCAGTACTTCCATAGTCGGCCTGTGGTACGTCCAGTTCACGGTAGATGGAACGGTGATCCAGGAAGCCTATCAGCTCTGGAATGCCGGGGGAACCGAGGAGCACAATCCGAATGTCGATCCGAGAGGGGGCGATGTGTGCTTCGGAGTGTGGAAGAGCGTTGGGGGGACTAACAAGCTCGTTCACCGCGTGTGGAACTATGACACGACCGGAGATTTCCTGGGAACCATCCACCTCAGTGAAACGGTTGCCGTAAGTCCCGATGGCACGAGTCAGAGCGGTACTTTTACCTCGGCTTTCTATGACCCTTCCGGCAATTTCCAGATGGAAGTAAGTGGAAGTGTCAGGGGAGAACGCATCCCGGCCGACTGATTTGTGGGTGCGGGGGTGGCCCATCCTTCCGCCCTCTTGCGGGAGGATGGACCCCTTCAACCACTATCTGCCGGGTGGCTCGGGGTAGGGTAGGTCGGTCCCGTCGATATAAACTCGGCCGCAGATGGCGATGTCGCCGTGGAAGCAGCAGGAAATGCACCATCCAAAAACGCAGATTTCAATGCATGTGATTACGGTAATCCCAAAGGGATCGGGATCCCTATCCGCCTCGAAGAACTTCGGAACCGGCACAGGAAACCGCGGCTGTGGAGGGCGTGTTGCCCGAAGCCTTTGCTTCACCACGGCCAGCAGCTTGCGAAAATCCGTGCCGAGCGGCGTTCGGGCGTCCCTGGAAATCGGCTCTATCTCAAGCCGGGTCACCATTCCTTTGCGAATCACGGCGCGAATCAGGTGTTGACAGCAGCCTGTTGCCACTTCACCGACTTCCACTTCGGCGCGCGCCGCTTTCGCAAGCGACGCTAGATTGAGATGGCGGACCGAATCAAGCCACTTGAATTTTGTTGCGCGAACGGTAATCTGCACGGGGTGGTTGAAACTAAGGAGCGGACGCGGGCGTTTGACAGAGCGAGCCATGCTTCTTCTCCATGTGCGAAGTTGATCTACAGTTTCATAGTGCATTCTGCGCAAGAAATGTTACACGCCCGAATCTAGCCCCATAAGAGGGAACCTGGGCGGCTTGTCCCAGCCTGAAGCCAGCCCGCGGGTTCCCCGTCGAAGCTCCGTTTGGACAAGGTTTTGACTTGACAGTTCACAATTTGTGAACTACCCTGAGCCATGCGGATCGTGGGCCGCGATCGGCTGCTTCGGGCGGAGGAGGACTATTCCGGAAGCGGCCTCGGCAAGGCTCTGGACGCCTGGGTGCGGGTCGCCGAAGCGGCAAGATGGCGCCACTTTATGGACGTCAAATTGACATGGAGCGGAGTCGATAACGTTCCGCCCCACGTAGTCTTCGACATTAAGGGTAACCGTTTTCGGCTGACCACGATGATCAATTACCAGGCGCAAACCGTATTGATCGTTCGGGCGCAAAGTCACTCAGACTACACCAGAAAGGGGCTGTAGCCATGGCTTCGGCAACACTGGACTATCCAAAACTGTTAAGCCACAATGCCCCCGCCGTTATTCACACCAAGGCAGAGCACAAACACTATCTCTCCGAGCTGGAGCGTTTGTTTGGCAAGCCTGGGATCAGCAGCGCCGAGCGGCGTTATTGCGAACTGCTCAGCCTACTGATTGAAGACTATGAAAAGAGAGCGTTCCCCCTGAAATCAAAGGCCGATCCGGTGGACACACTGAAAGAACTCATGGCCGCCAACGGCCTTCAACAGAAGGATCTGACCGATATTTTCAAGCACAAAGCCTTGATCTCAGAAATCCTCAGCCGAAAGCGGCCACTGTCCTTAGATCACATCCGCGGACTGGCGAAGAGGTTCCGCATTTCGCCCGAGGCGTTCATCTAACCTAGGCCGGCTTTACGCGGCCCACTCGGCTTCGCTCAGGGCAGGCTATTGCAGCCCCGCTCTACACTAGGGCCGTCTTATGCAATACACGGCGCAGTCGCAACGGTATGGGTGAACATCATGCGGATTCCGTGTTTTGGCCGCAGAATGACCATCGGGCGAGCTTCGATGGTTTGGCCGGGAGCCAGCACAAAATCGTATTTCTTGAGCAGGTCGCGCAAAATCATGAGGATCTGCAGCATCGCGTAATTCCCGCCAATGCAGCCGCGCGGCCCGGCCCCGAACGGAAGATGGGTAAAGGGCGTGCGCAGCTTCTCGTTTGCTTTGGTGAAACGCTCCGAATCGAAATTCTCTGGATCTTGCCAGGAGCGTGGAGCGTGATGCGCACCGTACACATATACGATGACCATCGAGCCGCGGGGTATGGCGATGTCGCCGACGCGGTCGTCGGCGATCGCCATGCGGTCGATCATCCAGAACGGCGGATAGAGACGGAGCGCCTCCATAATTACTTGCGTCGCAAATTCGAATTTGGGGACGTCGCTGTAGCCAAGAGGCGCGTCGCCGAGCACGGTATCGAACTCCTGCCGCACCCTTTCGAGGCAATCCGGACGCGAACTCAAAAGATAAAAAATCCACGAAAGCGCATTCGATGATGTTTCATGGCCGGCAACCAGAAGTTGCATGCTCTCGCTTAGGATCAGTTCATCCGGCATGCCTTTGCCATCGCTGTAACGCGCATCCATCAAGGTCTGCAGCAGATCGTGCCCTGGCGCTTCGTTGCGTCGCTTCTTGATGTATTGCATCAGAACGGCGTCGGCACGGGTTCGCATTTCTTCGTGTTTGCGCAGTTTTCCCGACACAGCGAACCACGGATTCAGATAGGGCTGAAGCGTTTGCCGAACGATAAATTCCTGCACCGTGCAGATGGTATGGCTGACCAGATCGATATCTTCATCCTTCAACCGCGCTCCAAATAACGATCGAGCGACCATGGCGAAGGTAATCTTCATGAGTTGGGGGTAAATATCGACCGGGCCCATGCGGACCTGCCGGTCAAAATCCCGCAGCGAATCGGCGAGTGAATCCCGCATGATCGACGCAAGCGCCTCGAGTTGCTTTTTATCGAAGCCCGTCTGGATTAGCCGCCGCTGCGTGCGCCAGGGCTCTCCGTGGGTCGTAAGCAAACCTTTCCCCAGGAAGTGGCCCATACGCTTCACCTGAATTTCCGATTTCTGGTAGTTCTCGGCGTTGGTCTTCAGCACGTGCTGAATCACGGCGGGATCGATGGTGACCATCGCTTCCTTGAGACCGCCGATACGGATCCAGAATGTGTCGCCGAATTCCTCGTTGTACCGGGACAAAACCTGCACGGGATTGCGGGCCATCGCAGCGGAATCCGCAAAGCAGCGCAATCGCGAAACAGCTGGAATAGGCATGATGGGAACAACCATCGATGAACTCATACCCAGCCGTCCTGATATTTGCCTCGAACCGGAGGAGTTTTCATCTCACTTGTAGGAAGTGGTGGTTGGGTCATGCGCAAAAGATAAAACTCAAAAGATAAACTCTGGAATCAGTTTTCGTTCCCCAGTTGCCTCAAGAGTATCAGATGGTGCCGGATTGCCCCGCTCATGGTCGGGTTTTCCCGATAGGAAACCCCAAATTCTTCGGCAGTCTGCTTCACGATCCTCGTGAGTGGAGCATAGTGGGTATGGCAGACGAACGGACACAAATGATGAACGATGTGATGGTTAAGCCCGCCCACCAGCCAACCGACCAGCGGGTTTTCGGTTGCATAATCGGCCGTGGTCGCAAAGATGTGATACACCCCGTTTTCAAACTCACCACGCTCCGAGGGAAAGTAGGTGCTGTCGATGGTGTGAGTCGACTGGAATACCAGTGTTACGGTTAGGCCGACAACCAGATTCACCAGCAGGAACGCCCCGGCAACCAGCAGAGGCGATTTTCCCAGCACCACCACCGGCAAAACCAGCATGTAAGTAAGGTAGAAGCCCTTGCCGGCAAACAGAATCACGTATTCCCGCGGAGAATGTTTCGTGCGTCTCAGATACTCGTGGGTGGGGAAGAAAAAGCATTGAAAGTCCCTGAAAAACACGTAATCGAGAGAGAACAGCGCGTAAACGAAGAGCGCATAGACGTGCTGGAAGCGGTGCCAGGGCAGCTTGGATTCATATGGCGTAAAGCGAAAAATGCCGCGTCCCGAAAGCGCGTCATCTTCGCCGGTGAGATTGATGCAGGAATGATGGCCCCTATGATGGAGAAGGCGCCACATGTACGAGCTGATTCCGCACAAGTCGAAGACATAATTCAGGGTCTTGTTTACGGCCGGCCGGGACGAGATAGCGTTGTGATTGCTGTCGTGGGCGATATTCAACAAAAGGAATGTCTGGGCGAGCCCGCCTAATAGATAGAGGGCAACAAACTTCCACGAACCGGGGTTGAGCGCATAAAGGGCAATCCAGCTGCCCGCGAGGACTGCCAGACCCGCGGCGATCTTTACCCGCATGGTACGGTCCGCTTTAGGAGAAATATTCTGATCGGCGAAGAAACTATCCAGGCGGCTGCGCAAGACCTTTGGGAACGAAGCTCCATTTAGCGGCTCGATAACCGGCGAAGCTGAAGCTTCCGACGGTACAAGATCGGATATCTCCGGCTCGCAAGCAATTTCGGCTTCGGTCTGGAACGTCATCGGCGCCTCCGCGCTCATGGTAAATTGGACTCAACACGTTCCACAAGTTACATGAGTGGCGCTGACCCGCGGCTAATTGTTGCCGCGTTATCTACAATTTCCCAGAAGTATTTTATTGCCAGCCCTTAAATGCATCAATAAAATCCCTGAACGGACAAAACCGAGTGGACAAAACCAGTTCCATCGCTTTCTCCAGGAAGCGGTGACGCTGGCTTTGTCCGAATGCTTTGCTAATATACCAACCAATGAACCCTGACAAACGGGACCTCTTGCATGGGGCCGCATGGCGTCGCTGCACCAGCCGCGCGCCCTCTGCGGCAAAATCGAGCACGTCCGTACCCGATCCGGTGGATTGGCGCTTTATACTGATAAGAAAAAGGCGTACATTCTCATATTCAGCCCACAGCTGGGTCTGCACGTTGAGACTCGATCGTGTTCCGCTCGTTTCGTCGGCGAGGGATGTTTCGTTTTACTGACTTGCGTTCTATTCGATCTTGGAGGATCGCTGATTGATGACGGCGTCAATTCTGGACAACCTCGATAGGCTGGCAGATGAGCACCCGAGCAAGCTGCTTTATTCGTACCTTGACGTAAACGGCGATCCGATCGAGAGTTACACCTACGCGTCATTTCTCCGCCGCACCCAAGCGATTGCCGGACATTTGCGGAAAGATTGTCGCTTCGCGGCCGGCGACCGGCTTCTGCTTGCCTACCCGCCGGGCCTCGAAATGATCTGCGCATTTTTTGGTTGCGTCCGCGCCGGGCTGATCCCCGTACCGGTCTATCCGCCCAGTTCGCGCGGCTTCCAGAGCGCCTTATACAAGACGGTCCACATCGCCAAGGATTGCCAGGCCGCCGGCGTCTTAACCAGCAAGGATTACCTCGCATCTCTCAAGACGAATCTTGCCAGACGCGGAGTCTCGGCGTCGGGAGTCGACGTAGATTACATTTCCGCTCTTCCGTGGATCGCGACCGAAGATTTCGTCGACCCGATTTCCGACCAGCCACCGGCCGATCCTTCAAAGATATTGTTTCTTCAGTACACCTCGGGTTCGACGATGGAGCCCAAGGGCGTGATGGTCACGCACGAAAACATTCTGAATACCTACGAACTCGTGATCGACCATCCCTCGCCGGTCGTCGTCTCCTGGCTCCCGCAATATCACGATATGGGATTGATCGGCTGCTACCTCTATCCCGCGCTGAAAGGTGGCACAACCTACGGCTTCGCTCCCATGGATTTCATTCAGCGGCCGATCCTCTGGTTCAATGCGATAACGACCTACCGCGCCACCGCGGCGGCTGCCCCCAACTTCGCCTACGACTATTGCCTGCGCGCCGGAAGGCTTTCCAAAGAAAGCCTGCAAGCCTGTGATCTCAGCTCTCTTCGCGTGCTAATGTGCGCCGCCGAACCCGTCAAGCCCGATACCTACACGCGGTTTCTGGAAGCGTTTCAGCCCTGCGGACTCAAGTCCGAGAGTTTCTACGTCGCCTACGGTCTGGCCGAGAATACTTTGGCGGTTTCAATGCGCGGCCGTAAAATCGTTTCCGTCAACAAGCGTGCCCTGGCACTGGGCAAAGCGCGCATGACGACTGAGGTCTCAGAAGTCGCCTGCGCCACACAAATTGTTAGTTGCGGAACCCCGCTTCCCGGTCTCGATATTAAGATCGTCGATCCCGAAGGCCATTTCCCTCTTAAGCCGGAGCGCATCGGGGAAATTTGGGTCGCCGGCAGCGGCAAGTGCCAGGGCTACTGGAATAACCCTGAGCTGACTCTTAAGCAATTTCGCGCCCGGCTTGTCGACGATACTCCCTACGATGACGGCTACCTTCGCACCGGCGATCTGGGATTCATCCACAAAGGCGAACTCTATGTCTGCGGCCGCATCAAGGACATGATTATTCTCCGCGGGCAAAACTATTACCCGCAGGATATCGAGAACGTCGTCGAGAAATCGTCCAATCTGATCCGGCACAATTGCGTCGCCGCGTTTCAGATTCAGGAAGACAGCGAACCGGCACTGGCAATCGTCGCCGAAGTCAAAAATCCCAAGTCGATTCCCGAAGCTCGAAAGATTGCCGCCGCCGTCCGCAGTTATCTCAACGTGGAAGTCGCGATGATTTCATTCATCGCCCCTCGTGCCATCCCGAGAACGAGTTCCGGCAAGATCATGCGCCATAAGACCAAGCAGATGTGGCTGCAAGGTCAGTTCACTGTTCTCTCGGACTTTTCCCGCGAGAAAGACGCCGGGAAGGCTCATTCCGACACACATTCCACTTTCGCCGAATTGAAAGCCCGGTACAACCTCACCGGCCTGGAATCGTACAACCTGGTAGAAGCCGGCCTGGATTCCCTCGATCTCGTCGTGTTCACCCACGAACTCAAGGAACTCCTGAAAGACAAAGGCGCCGAGTTGCTCGCGAGGCAGGTGGATATTGGGGTCATCCAGCGTGTCAGCGTAGCCGACCTCTTCGGACTCGCCGAACAGCTGGAGCGCGCTCCCGAAGAGGCGCTGGTTCGTCTGCGCCATTCCCTCGCAGCCTTCCGTGAAGAGCAGTGCGCGGCTGAGAAACAGATGATGAGCAGCGACAAAAAGCTCATCTTCGACCCTCCGGCCCCCGCGCCCACTCCGCAGATACCGGAACTGAATCATGTGCTGCTCACCGGCGGCACAGGCTTCATCGGCCCATTCCTCATCAAGAGTCTGCTGGAGCAGACGCGGGCGAAAATCTACGTTCTCGTCCGGTCTTCCGACGAAAAACAGGGCAGGCAAAGGCTGAGAGCCGCGATGGAGTCCATGGGACCATGCGGAGCGGAGCTGATGAAGATGTTCGATGCCCGCGTGACGCCCATCGCCGGCGATCTCGCGCAGCCCAAGCTCGGCCTGATGCAGGATGCGTGGGATTTCCTCGTCAATGAAATCGACACCGTTTTCCATAACGGCGCAACCGTGAACTATCTGTACAACTACGACCTTATGCGCGACGCGAACGTGCTGGGAACCAATGAGGTCGTGAGACTGGCCTTCGAGGGAAGGCCCAAAGAATTCAATTATGTTTCGACCACCTTCGTGTTCGGCTGGGCCGTCAAGTCAGTCTTATTTGAGACCGACCTGAACGAGAATATGGAGCTTCTCGATTTCGGCTACAGTCAAACCAAATGGGTGGCGGAGCAGGTGGTGGTCGACGCGCGCAGCCGTGGGCTTTCCGCCCGCATTTTCCGTCCGGCTCTCGTCAGTCCCTCCGTGACCGGCGGAGGCAATAATTTCGACATCGCAGTTCGCCTGGTCGCCTTCATGGTGAATCACGGCATCGGCGTCGATACCCTCAACCAGGTCAGCTTTGTTCCCGCCGACATCGTGGCGAACAATATCGTTGCTATCTCCACCACTCCCGGCACGGCGAATAAAACGTACCATGTCGTTCGCGACGATTATTCGAACATGATGGATATCACTGGCCTTATCACCAAGGCGACCGGCCGGCAATTTGAAAGCTTCAGCCTTCCCGATTTCGTTCCCGAGCTGATCCGGAGATGCCGGAAGGAAGATCTTCTTTTTCCCCTGCTTGATTTTCTGGTGGGCTCCGTCGACAACATCTCCGCGATGGAGTTCAAACGGTATGACAGCTCTTCCTACCAGATTGCCCGCGACTCCTCCGTATGGGGCAAGCCCGACCCGTCTCTCGAAGATACGGTTAATGGCATTCTGAAGTTTATGCATCGCAAGGGAATCATTTCGGTCGCGGCCCGCGAGGCGAGCGCAGTGTCGCCGATCTGTGAGCCCGAACTGACTATTGAGGCCCATCGCAGAGGTATCGATTGCGGCGCAGACTGCCTCCAATGCGTGGCTGCGGCTGGCGATCCTGAGGGTATCGCAGAGATTACCAAGGTCGAGGCGTCAGAGCAGGTGTGAGATGACCTGCCTGCTCTACCGGCGGGCCGCTCGACTTTCGACAGGCCGAAACGCTTTGAGGAGTTCTCTCTCCCTACGTAATCGTTAACGCGAGGGCGCTGCTGGTCCCGCCGCTCGTACAGCCCAGATCGCCTGAGTTCCCGCTCGGAGTTTCGACCGTCACCATTGCTGTTCCAGGGGCGGAGATCACTGCGGTGGTAATCGTCATCTGCAATTGCGTGCTGCTTATGACCGCGGTGCTCAGCGTCGTCCCGTTGATGATCCCGACAGAAGACGAAACAAACTGACTGCCATTCACAGTCAGAACAAACCCCTGTTGCACTTCCGCTAACGTAATCGTGCTGGCAGAAAGAGATCCAATGATCGGGGATGGCCGGGCGCTTCCGCACAACGGATTAATCGAGCTGCAGGACTCGAACACGATCAGGGCGAGCAGAGACGCACTGAGGGGTAGCAAGAAAGCGCTGATTCGTCTCACATGGGATCGTACCACGCGCTGTTCCAAATCCCCGCCGCGCCGATAAATTTGGCCGCCGCTCGGCTCGGACCGTTATCCAGGCGCTTCCAGCTCTCGATAATCTGGCTTTGAGGCCGTTAGCTGCGCGCAAATCCTCCTCTACTCAATTCTTAGGGCACGCATCGGTTCGACGCAGGCTGCGCGGCGGGCCGGGATGAAGCCGGCCAGAGCGGCGAAGGCCGAAAGCACCAGGACTGCCAGCATCAGCGTGGCGAGATCGTACGCTTTCACGCCATAGAGCTGCGTGCGCATCAGGTATCCGCCAGCGAGGGCCACCGGGATGCCGATGGCAAGGCCTGCTGCGACCAGCAGCAGAGCGCGGCTCATGACCAGTGAGACCACGTTGCTGCGATTCGCTCCCAGAGCCATGCGCACACCGATTTCGTTGGTGCGGCGCGCAACCGAGTACGCAGTTATGCCATAAAGGCCGACTGAGGCGAGGGCCAGGGCGAGCAGGCCGAACAGTGCAGTGAGGCGCGAGATCAGGCGCTCTTCATTGAAGTTGTTCGCGACCTGCGAGTCCAGCGATCTGAAGCTCACCATAGTCAGGTCGGGATTGATACCGGCGAGGCTGCGGCGCGCCATCGATTCCAGCGACGCGGCATCGCCGGCGTACTGCACGGTGATGGAGTTGGGATAGACAGACCGGCTCTCGGCCATGAAGTTGTTGCGCCCGGTTACCTTGCGATTGAATTGCG
>Ga0210391_10000296_pt1 | contig 57064 bp, 49 predicted proteins | sample IncBWC12OmetaG_FD_160573 | JGI IMG/M metagenome (GOLD analysis project Ga0210391, IMG submission 160573) | Forest soil microbial communities from Barre Woods Harvard Forest LTER site, Petersham, Massachusetts, United States - Inc-BW-C-12-O ...
GCGTGCGACAGTGCTGCGCGTACTGGGGCGATACACGGAAGCACAAGCGGCTTGTACGCAATTCATGCGCTGGGCGGGCGCCGGCGTCGGATTGATCTGCAGGCAAAGCATCGAGGGAATGGCCGGTCACCTGGAGAGCGCTTACTCGGCGCTCAAAGAGCTCTCGACGCAGGGCATGCTGGGTGCAGAGCTTGCATGGCGCGAATCGGAGTTGGGAGAAATGGCGGTGAGGCTCGGTCGTGACCCGGACGCCGAGCGCTGGTTCCGAGACGGCCTGGACGTGGATCCCCATGACTTCTACGTTCGTGCGGCGCTTGCCGATTTGCTATTGCGTCAGCATCGAGACGCCGAGGTCCTGCATCTTCTTCAGGGACAGGAGAGCATCGAGCCTCTGTTGCTGCGATTGGCCATCGCTCAAAGACATTTGCACGATCCGAACTTCACGCGCAGCCGCGAGTTGCTGCAATCCGCCTTCGAGGCGGAGGCTGCGCGCGGCGAGGCGGTGCATCGGCGCGAGCAAGCAAGATTCCTGCTCGACGTGCAGGATCGGCCGGAGGAGGCGCTCGCCGCCGCCCTCGCGAACTGGGCGGTGCAGCGCGAACCCGATGACGCGCTGGTCCTGGTGAACGCCGCGCGCCGCATCGGGGATATGCGCAGGGCGGGACCTGCATTGGAATTCGTGCGCACTCAAGGACTACAGGATGCGCGACTCGCAAGCACGCCGGAAGCGCCATCGTGAATGCGATGGCAAAATTGTGGACGGCATCGATGCTCGTCGGTGCGATGCTGCTCGGCGCGATTCCCGCTCAGGCACACGTGGCCAGCAACGGTTTTCTCACGCTGCGCATTGACGGCGCGAGAATCGACGGCGCATTGGAACTTGCCGTCCGGGATGCCGAGATCGCCGTGGGTCTCGACAGCAATCAGGACGGGGTCGTCACCTGGGGCGAGGTTCGGGCTGCGCAGGCCGCACTCGCAGCCTATCTCGGCCGACACCTGGAATTGGCCGCAGCCAACGGCGGCTGCGCACTCTCCTTCGGAGCGCTGCAAATCAACGATCGGGTCGACGGGAACTACCTCTGGCAGCCGTTCACAGCAGAGTGTCCTGCGTCGATTCAGCAGCTGAGCATCACTTACCGGCTGCTGGATGAAGAGGACCCTTCGCATCGCGGCTTGTTGACGCTCACAGCACAGGGTGTTGCGCAAACGGCAGTGCTCGGCGGCGCACATGCCGTCCAAATCTTCGATCTTAAGTCTCCCTCGCGCTTCAATGCCTTCGTCGAATATTTTCAGGCCGGTGTCTGGCACATCTGGAGCGGAATCGACCATCTGTTGTTTCTCTTGTCGCTGTTATTGCCCGCGGTGTTGATCCGCCGTAATCACCATTGGGCCGCCGTGCCCGCGGCCGCGCCGGCGTTTCTCAACATCTTGAAGGTGGTTACTGCGTTCACATTGGCGCATTCGATCACCTTGTCGCTCGCGGCCTTCGATGTCGTCAGGCTGCCGAGCCGCATCACCGAGTCCATCATTGCGGCATCGATCGTGGTCGCGGCCGTCAACAATGTATTCCCGGTCGTGACTGAGGCACGTTGGCGCATCGCCTTTGCCTTTGGGCTCCTGCATGGATTCGGATTCGCGGCGGTGTTGTCGGAAATGGGCCTGCCGCAGGGCGCGCGCCTGCTGTCGCTGGTGGCCTTCAATCTGGGTGTGGAAGCCGGCCAGCTGGCTGTGGTGACCGCGATCATGCCCTTTGCGTATGCGCTGCGCGCCACGCAGCTCTATCGGCGCGGCCTCATGCCCTGGGGCTCCACGGCCATCGCGGGCGTTGCCCTCGTCTGGCTGGTACAACGCGCCATGGGATAGCGCCCGAGACCGAACCGATCAGCGCGGCGCCCCCGTGCGACCGGGACAGACGGTGGGGGGAAGCGCGGCGCCGGGCACATTGGCGCCCGAGCTCGCCACTCGATAGCAGCTTTCGTTGATCCACACGATCCAATCGCCGTTGGCGGTCTTGAACTGTTCGCCGGCGTGGTGTCGCGGCCACCAATGCTCTTCCGCCGGACCGCCCGAATCGGGCTCGTCTTGCGGCGCCCTGTGGTTGCGGATGTCGAACGCCTGCACGGCGCGGCGCGCTTCGGCCGGCCAATCGATGCCCGATCCGTTGCCGCTCGACGTGGACGAGGATGGCGCCGACAGCCATGATGAGTCGAGCGCGGGCGGTGCGACGGTGATGGCGGTGCCGCCGCTCAAGTGCCGCGGACGGGCGTTCTCCGAGCGGATTTTGGGAATGGTCTGGGGCGGCAGGTACAGCAGTTCGACTGCATGCTCCGCCAAAGTAGCAGGGTCGCCGGCTCGGGATGCGGTCGCGAGCAGGGCCAGCATCGCAAGATGCAGAGTCAACACTACGAACAGAATCACGGACCTTGAAAGGTCCCACTTGGATTCGCACATGTTCGGATGGACCCGAAAGACTTTGTGGGGTTCCCGGGATCTAGCCGGCCGCGGATCGCAGGTATGCAATCGTTCGTTTGACTTCCGTAATGAGATCGTCGGCGAGCGCCGGGACCTCTGCGCTCATTCCCGCGCCGGTCGCCGACTCGAGCCGCGCCGCCGCCGCTGCGGCGGCCGAAGCGCGCAGATTGGCGCTTGCACCCTTCAGGGTATGCGCCGAATTCCGCAATGTCGCTGCGTCGCCGGAACCGAGTGCCGATATGATCGCCGCGACTTCGCGATCGACGGTCCCGATGAAGGCATCCGCCAAATCGCGGGCAAACCCTTTGTCGCCGTCGATCGAGAGGAGCAGCGCTTCCCAGTCGACCGGATGGTGCAGCGGTTTCGGCGACTGCGGCGTCTCAGCCGGCGGCGCCAGCGTCGACATCGCGCTCGGCAGAAGACGTTCCAGGGAGGCGTCGAGCTTGGCCCGGTCGATCGGCTTGGACAGATAGTCATCCATGCCCGCAGCGCGGCACTTCTCCTCATCGCCCTTCATGGCATGTGCGGTGAGTGCGACGATGGGAATGTGACTCTTGCCTGATTCGAGCCTGCGGATCTCGCGGGTGGCCGCGTAGCCGTCCATCTGTGGCATCTGACAATCCATGATGATGAGATCGAATTTTCCGCTCTGCCAGGCGGCGACGGCCGCGACGCCGTCCGCCACGATGTCGACTCGATAACCCATTTTCTCCAGCAGACTTCGCGCCACCTTCTGATTGACGAGGTTGTCCTCGGCCAGCAGGATCCGGTTGCGATTGAGGGCGCGCTGCGCGCGCAGCGCATGCCGGGTGATCATCGGCTGACTTCGCAGGTGCCAGGAGTCCGCCGTGCTCGCCAGAACCAATACCAGACATTCGGTCAGGTCGCGTTGCGTCACCGGCTTCAATAGATAACCCGCAAAGCCGATGTCGGCAAACATTCGACCGTCGCCGCGCTGGCCCGAAGACGTCAACAAAATCAGCCGTGTGGATTTCAGGGTCGGGTCCCGATTGATGGTCCGGCCGAGCTCGGCGCCGTCGCAATCGGGCATCAAGTAATCAAGAAGCGCCGCGTCGAAGGGGCGGCCCGCAGCACTCGCCTGCCGCAACAGCGCCAGCGCCTCGTCCGCCGAGCTTGCCGACACAGGTTCGACGCCGCACAGAAGAAGCTGGCCCATGAGCACTTTGCGGTTGGTGGCGTTGTCGTCCACGACGAGGAGGCGCTGCCCCCTGAGGGACATGGGTACCGGATGAATGAGCGGCGGGCTCACGCTGGCCGCCGGGAAATGCACGCCAAACCAGAACAAGGAGCCCACGCCTTCGGTACTCTCAACGCCGGTTTCGCCGCCCATGAGTTCAACCAGATGGCGCACGATCGACAGTCCGAGTCCGGTCCCGCCGAATCGGCGCGTGGTCGATGTATCCACTTGCATGAAGGGCGCGAACAATGAATCTAGCCGATCGGCCGGAATTCCGATACCGGTGTCTCTCACTTCACAGCGCACCTTCGTGCCGCTCTCGCCGGTCTCGAGGACCTTGAGTTCAAGCGACACCTCCCCCTTGGCCGTGAACTTGACCGCATTGCCGGCGAGATTCAACAGGATCTGACGGACGCGTCCCGCATCGCACTTCACCAGAGGAGGGAGATTGGAATCGATTTGCGCGGTGAGCTCCAATCCCTTCGCGTGCGCTTGCACCGACAGCAGACGGGCGACATCTTCGAACGTGTCGCGCAGGTCCACGTCCAGCTGCTCGAATTCGAGCTTGCCGGCCTCGACTTTGGAGAAATCCAGGATGTCGTTGATGACCGTCAGAAGGGACGTGCCGCTGTCGCGGATGGTCTCCGCGTAATCCCGCTGCAAGGCATCGAGTTTGGTGTCGAGCAAGAGTTCGGTCATCCCGAGCACACCGTTCATCGGGGTGCGGATCTCATGGCTCATATTGGCGAGGAAGTCGCTCTTTGCCCGGTTGGCGGATTCCGCAACCTCTTTCGCCTGGAGCGTCTCGAGCGCCGCCGCCTTCAGATCGGTCAGGTCGAGCACGATTCCATGCATCTCGAGCGGCTGGCCTCGCGAGTCGCTGCGCGCCACCACGGCCGCGCGCACATACTTGATGGTGCCGTCGACGACGAAGCGATGGTCGAGAGTGCGTGAGCCGCGGCCGGAGGCCAGGTCCGCGAGCATGCTTTCCACCGCCGCCCGGTCTTCGGGATGAGTGACTGCGAGATACGCCGCCAAGGCTGCCTCGCTTTCATCCGGATTCCCGAGCAGTTGCCGCAGTTCATTCGACATCGTTCCGGCGCCGGTCGCGAGGTTCGTGTACCAGGTTCCGAGATTTGCGAACTGCTGCGCACGCTTGAGTTGATCTTCCGTGTCGGCCTGTGCGGTTATGGCCCGTCGGCGAGCGCTCTGAGCCCGCCAGATCGCGAAGCCGTTGAGGCAGGCGAGGGCACCGGCGATCAATACCCCGAGTGCGGCCGACACGTCGACTCGTCGAACCAGCTGTCGATACCGATCCGCACGGACCGTGATGCCCACGTAACCGACCATCGCCCCGTTCTGCGCGAATATCGGGGCGTGGGCCCGGATCCCCATTCCCCAAGCGGTGGCGTAGGGCTCTTTTTCCACCGTCAGGCGGTGGGTCCTCGAAACTTCGATCTCCCCCGGGCTGGGTTCGTCCACCTCCATGGGAGGAGAATGATTGGGGCGCCCCGCCTCGTCGAAAGTGCCCTGACGAGTGCCGTCGAGGACGAAATGCATGACGTTGCCCTGCATGACGCCGACGTACGCGAATCGGATGTCGGGATTGGTGTCGAGTAGCACGCGAAGCGGTCGTGAGGCGCGGTTGTATTCCGGCGAGCCGTCCTGACTGGGGTCGTTGAATCTTGGGACGTCGTCCGGGTCGATGAGCGCCGCCGTGTCGGCTGCCGTGCGCGCCAGATAGGTCCGGACGTCCTCCAAGAGTATCTGCCTGACGATGACATCGACGACGGCGATTCCGGCAATGGCGGTACCCCACGCGATGAGACCGCCGGCGATGGCCGACAGGATGGGACGGCCTTCACCGACCCTGCCGCGCGCCGACCCGAGCAGGCGCGAATCGAGTCGTCTCCACAGGGGGGTCGGGGTTGCCATAATCACCCGCCAGACTAATCGGTTCGCGTAGGCGGGACCATCCTAATTCGCCTGAATCGCGAAGCGGATCGCGAAGCGGATCTTGAAGCGTCCCGTTCCGGCGATTTCACTTGCTCCGGAGTATCGCCTTGATCGTCGCCGTGGCCGGGTCGATTACCGCGAGCAGTGGGTGTCCGCGTCCGGTCAGCGGCATGGCGTTCGGTTCATCCGTGGCCAACCCCGCCGCGCGCATGCGCTCTTTGAGCGTCTCCTTCTCCTTGGGCACGAAATAGGCGACATCGTCCACCTTCTTGAGCTTCGCCCGAAAGTCGCTCAATCCTTCGCGCCAGGGCTTGAAGTACCGTGGCATCGAGATGACATCGTCGCCTCCGCTGACGGCCGACTTCACGATTTTCGCGCGCTCATCCGGATCCTTGGGCAATGGCGCCCAAACCCACCTCGGCAGGCTGTACCAATGCGGCGCCAGCCCGGGGTTCTGCTGCCGGCCGAGCGCCGCCTCACCGTCATTGATGTCGTAGGCCTGAACGAGCTGCAGCACGCTCTCGGAAAACGCGTAGTACATCGGCCGTCCGTTCCAAAGCGACGCGGTGCCGTATACCAGCGCGCACAGCTGCACCGCGACGATCACCGCGATGTCGCGGGTCAGTTCACGCCGCGGCTTGCTCGAGCGGGCGATCACGAAGGTGAGCAAGGGGCCGAGAACGACATCGACGCCGACCATCACCAGGACCACCCGGGCGACATCGGTCAACATCCAACCCGGCCATCGATACCAACCGAGGTAGAGGCTGCCGAGGATGGTCGACAGCGCGACGCTGCTCGCGAGCAAGTGCAGGCCGAATGCCTTGAACCTGAATTTCACGGTTATATTTTCCACAAACCCAAACCCAAGTGAAGGCCTTGGTATCGACTACCGTGAAAATTTGCGAACGCCGTCACGCGCCCGGCATGGCGCCGCGAGCGGCGTGGCGCCATACCCGAAATCCTCCGAGAAACGCGAAGTCATTGCTGCCGAGACGGGTGTTTTTGGGGAGCCGCTTCAACTTGCGCGCGTTGCCGCCGCCGATGACGACGTAATCGGCCTCCAACACGCCGCACAGCTGCTCCACGACCTCGGCCACGGTCCGGCGCCACTTCTTGAGGCCCAGGCGCTTCAGTCCGCGCTCGCCGACATAGTCTTCGTAGGTGCGTCCCTTCTTGTAGGGTAGATGCCCGAGTTCCATGGGTGCTACGACGCCATCGGCGATCATGGCGGAACCCAGCCCGGTGCCGAGCCCGAGAAACAGCATTCTGCCACCCTCGTAGCTGCCGACCGCTTGCATGGCCGCATCGTTCATGATGTGAGTCGGGCGGCCGAAGGCTTTGCGAAAATCGAACCCAACCCAGCCTGCTCCCAGGTTGTGCGGCTCGGCGACCACTTTCCCGTGCAGCACGACTCCCGGATAGCCGATGGACACCGCGTCGTAGGTCCAGTCCCCGGTGAGCTCGTGCACACGCGCAACCATTCGGCGGGGAACGAGGTCCGGCCCCGATTCGAATTGCCGCAGTTCGCGGCGGCCGAAGACACGCATCTTCACGTGGCTGCCGCCGATGTCGATGGCGAGTACCCGCCTGTGGTGCTTTGACGCCATAATTCCGAGACAATACCTGAATGCGGCGTCGCTTGCGCCGGGAAACGCCGGAACGGTTGTGACGCCAAAGACCAGTGGACCATTCGAGTTGGTGATTTTCGACTGCGACGGAGTGCTGGTCGACAGCGAGCCGATCACCAGCCGCGTCTTTACCGAGATGCTCAATGAGCTGGGTCTGGCCATCACGATGAACCAGGTGTTCGAGCAATTCGTCGGCAATTCCCTGGCGTATTGTCTCGAGAGGGCGAGGCAACTCTTGAAGAGGGACGTACCCGCGGACTTCGCCCAGCGGTATCAACAGCGCGCCGCCGAAGCCCTGCAGCGCGAGCTCAAGGCGGTGCCGGGCATCGAAGGGGTGCTGGAGGCGATCCAAGTGCCGTACTGCGTCGCCTCCAACGGGTCGATGGAAAAAATGCAGGTCACGTTGGGGATGACCGGCTTGCTGCCGAGATTCAAGGACAGGTTGTTCAGCATTTCAGAGGTTGCCAGAGGCAAGCCGCATCCGGACATCTTCTTGTACGCGGCGGAGAAATCCGGAACCTCCCCCTCCGCCTGTGCGGTCATTGAAGATACGTCCACGGGCGTGGCGGCAGGGGTCGCTGCGGGAATGACGGTCTTCGGCTATTGTGCGATTACGCCGGCGCAGCGCCTGATCGACGCCGGCGCCCACTACACTTTTGATCGCATGAGCGAGCTTCCAAGTTTGCTCAGCGACACAGTCGATCGCGACCGAGGTGGTACATGTTCAATGCAGTCCTGATCGAGCGCGATGATCGTCCCTATCGAGCGGCGTTCACCGCTCTCGATGACGCCCGGTTGCCGGCCGGCGATGTCACCGTGCGCGTCGGCTATTCGACGCTCAACTACAAGGATGCGCTCGCCATCACGGGCAAGGCGCCGGTGGTGCGCCAATTTCCCATGGTGCCGGGAATCGATTTCGTCGGCACGGTGGAGGCATCGGACAATCCCGCGTACCGGGCCGGAGACCGGGTCTTGCTCAATGGTTGGGGCGTGGGAGAACAGCACTGGGGCGGGCTCGCGCAGCGTGCCCGGGTGAAGGGGGAGTGGCTCATCCCGCTGCCCGCCGGGTTTACCCCGCGGCAGTCCATGGCCATTGGAACGGCGGGTTACACGGCGATGCTCTGCGTCATTGCTCTCGAGCGGCAGGGAGTGAGGCCCGACGGCGGAGAGGTACTGGTGACCGGCGCGGCGGGCGGCGTGGGCAGCGTCGCGGTTGCCGTGCTGGCCAAGCTGGGGTTCCGGGTGGCGGCCATGACCGGGCGTCCCGCCGAAGCTGAATATCTCAAGCGCCTGGGCGCCGCGGAAATTCTGGACCGGACGCCGTATGCGAGTGCGGGAAAACCGCTCGCCAAGGAACGGTGGGCAGGAGCCATCGACGTGGTCGGCAGTCACACGCTGGCCAATGTGTGCGCTGCCATGCGTTATCGCGGGGTGGTGGCCGCGTGCGGGCTTGCCGGCGGCCTTGATTTTCCTGCGACCGTAGCACCCTTCATCCTGCGCGGCGTCACGCTCGCGGGGGTGGACAGCGTGATGTGCCCGCGGGCCGACCGCCTGCAGGCATGGGAGCGGCTGAGCCGAGACCTCGACGTCGACAAGCTCGAGTTCCTCACCGAGGAGATCGGCCTCTCGCAGGTCATCGATCGCGCCGCCGGGTTTCTCGAAGGGCGGGTTCGCGGCCGCGTGGTCGTGGATACGGGCCGCTAAGGACTTGCAGAGCTTCGCTAGCGGCCGACCAGGGTGATCCAGCCGAGCACCAGCACGGCCAGAAAGATCGTCTCCGCCGCAATAAGGGCAATGGCCGTCGTGCCCACGGCCATCATTTCGCGCAGGCTGGTCTTCATGCCGAGAGCCGCCACCGAAATGACCAACAGCCATTTCGATGCCTCGGTCAGCACGGAGGCAACCGGCTTGGCGACCAGCGAGAATCCATTGAGCGCGGCCAACACCACGAAGGCGATGAGAAAACCGGGCAGCAGCGCGACTTTCTTTTGAGCGGGTTCGCGCTCATCGCGTCCCCGCGCCGCGAGCAGGGAGATGATCAGGACCACCGGCAGGAGCATGGTCACTCGCATGAGCTTGACGATGGTGGCAGTATCGCCGGCCTGCGGCGAGGAGGCGTAGCCGGCGGCGACCACCTGCGCGACGTCGTGAATCGACCCGCCGAGAAAGCGTCCGGTCTGTAATGGATCCCAATGAAAATGCGAGACGAGCGCCGGATACAGCACCATGGCCACGGTGCTGTACGTGGTGATGCAGGCGATGACCACCACGGTATCGCGTTCCGAGTCCTTGCGCGGCCACGCGACCGCAATGGCCATGGCAGCCGATGCGCCACAAATTCCGACGGCGCCGCCCGAGAGCACACCGTAGCGGCCGTCGAGCTTCATGGTCTTGGCGAGGGTCCAGCCGAAACCTATGGTCAAGGGAACGGTGACCGCGACCATCGCCACCGTCGACCAGCCGAGACTGCCGATTTGACCGAAGGTGATGCGCAGTCCGAGCAGCGCGACGCTGATTCGCAGCAAGTTGCGCGCCGACACATTGATGCCCGGTGCATAGCGCGCCTCGGCCGACAACTGATTCAGCGCCATGCCGAGCAACAGAGCGAAAATGACGGGCGGTGCATGGTAGTGATCCGACAGATAGGTCGCCGCAAGGCCGACGATCAGGGTGGATGCCAGTCCCGGGCCGATGGCTTGACCAAGCGAGCGAAGGGCGCTCGGGCGCCAGCGGTCAATGAACGCGGAAAACGGCATCAGGCGGATCTTACCCGCCGCAGCGCGTCGCGCCACCCCGCGATTTGAATCTCCCGATCGGGTGCGCTCGAGGCCGGCTCGAAGCGAGTCTCGTTCCGGCGGAGCGCGGCAATCTCCTGCAAGGATCCGTAGACACCGCAGCCGAGTCCGGCGAGGCATGCAGCGCCGAATGCCGTGGACTCGGCGATGGCGGGCCGGCGAATGGCCATCCCCAGCACATCCGCCAACCGCTGCATGAATAGATCGTTCTGCGACATTCCACCGTCCACCTTCAAGGTTTCGGGTCGAAGGCCGTCGGCCGCCATCGCGTCCAGGAGGTCATGGGTTTGATAGGCGACGCTATCCAGGGTGGCGCGGGCGATTTCCGCGCGCGATGAGGCGCGCGTCAGTCCGAGTATCGCGGCACGCGCGTCGGGATCCCAATAGGGCGCCCCCAAGCCCGTGAACGCCGGCACCAGGTAGACTCCGCCGCTGTTGGGCGCGGAGGCGGCCAATGCCTCGATGTCGGATGCTCGAGTGATGAGGCCGAGTCCATCGCGCAGCCACTGAACGGCGGAGCCCGCCGACAAAATGGAGCCTTCCAGCGCGTAGGTGACCACGCCATTCAGTCGATAGGCGATGGTGCCGAGCAGGTGGTTCTTCGAGGACACCAGGCGCTGCGCGGTGTTGAGCACCAAGAAGGCGCCGGTGCCGTAAGTACTCTTGACGTCTCCCGCAGCGAAGCAGGCTTGTCCGATGAGGGCGGCCTGTTGATCGCCGGCCACCCCGCGAATGGGCAACTTTTGACCCAGCACTCCCGAATCGCTGTGCCCGAAATCTCCCGCGCTGTCCCGCACTTCAGGCAGAACGCTCATGGGCACATCGAACATTTCGCACAGCGCCTCGTCCCAGCGGCCCTTGCCGATGTCGTAAAGAGCGGTGCGGCTCGCGTTCGTGGCATCCGTGAGGTGCAGCCGGCCGCCACTCAGGCGCCAGATCAGGAAACTATCGACGGTTCCGAAGGCGATGTGGCCGGCCTTCGCGGCCTCACGTGCGCCCGGCACGCGGTCCAGAATCCAGGCTATCTTGGTCGCCGAAAAATAGGGATCGAAGCGCAGGCCGGTCTTGCGGCTGATCTCCGCCTCGCCGTGATCCGCCGCGAGTTGCCGGCATCGGTCCGCGGTCCGGCGATCCTGCCAGACAATGGCGTTGTAGAGGGGAACGCCGCTGCGCCGGTCCCAGAGGATGGTGGTTTCCCGCTGGTTGGTGATGCCGATGGCGGCAACGCTGCGCTTGGCTTCCTGGAGAAGCTGCAGCACTCGGCGGCCGGTCGATATAACCGTGGCCCAAATCACTTCGGCGTCGTGCTCCACCCAGCCCGGACCTGGATAGATCTGCTCGAAGCTCTGCTGCTCCACCGCCACGACATCGCCCGCGGGCGAGAAGCCTATGGCGCGCGTGGAACTCGTTCCCTGATCTATCGCGAGCAAGATGTCGTCAGACACTGGGTTAGCTTTTTTTGAGCGGACTCGACGCGAGCCTTAGGGCTAGGAGAATAGCTGCTGGCGGGTAGGGCGCAAGCGTGAAACTGTCCGGTGCCGTCCGCGGACAGTGTCCGCGGACACTGTAACCCGGTGCCGGGACAATTAACTATCGGTAAAACAACCACTTATACGGGCACCTCCCGTGGCACGACGCTTGCTTTGCATGCATTGGGACTACTAGGGGCGATGGCACATGCGGCGTTACTCACTGGCGATGATCGCGATGGCCTGGGCGGCCAACGTTACCTGCGCCAACGACCTCAAGGATCTGTACGAGCTTGCGTTGACTCGCGATGCCACCTTGCAGGCGGCCGCCTACCAGCGCGATGCGGCGATCGAGACCAAGCCTCAGGCGCTCGCCGCATGGCTGCCGCAGGTGTCGGCCGCCGCGTCGGCCACGCGCGAGCGCGCGGGCTTCGAGAGCACGGTGTCGCCCGGAAGCCAGGCCGCAGACTGCACCCTGAACGCCACCGCCGACTCGCAGCATTGCTATGGAACGGCGCGTAGCTTGGGGTTGAATCTCTCGCAGACGCTGTGGAGCTTCCAGGCCTTCAGCCAGCTCAAGGAAGCGAATTTTCAAGCCGCCGCCGCCGAGGCCGCATTCCGCAGCGCGCAGCAGAATCTGCTGCTGCGGGTGGCGCAGGCCTACTTCGCGATTTTGTCGGCGGCCGATCAGCTCGCCACGAATCGTGCCGAGCGTGAGGCCTTTGGAACCCTGCTCAATCAGGCGCGGACCCGCGAGCAAACCGGGGTCGGCCCACGCAGTGACGTCCAGCAGGCACAGGCTTTCTACGATGCGACCGAACAAAGCGTCATCGATGCGCAGAACGCCCTCGATGATGCGAATCTGGCGCTCACCGAGATCGTGGGAGCGCATTCCGCCACGATCGCACCGCTGCGCCAGGACATTCCCTTGTCGTCGCCCGAGCCGATTTCGGCCGAGGAATGGGTGGCCTCGGCGCGCCGGGATAACTTCGACGTGAGAACCGCCGAGCTCAAGATGGAAGCGGCCGAACGCGACATCTCTGCACAGAGGGGCAGGGCGCTGCCCACGTTCTTGCTCACCGGCACGACGTCCAAGCTCACGCAGGACGAGGTGCTGGGCGGCAATCAGACGTTGGACACCGTGGGCGTGTCCTTCAGCTGGCCCCTGTTTCAAGGGGGCGCGGTCGCCTCGGCGGTGCGCCAATCGCGGGCGCTGTACCGCCAGGCACAAGCCGGCTACGACTCCGCGCAGCGCGATACCGAGCGGCAAACCCGCGCCGCATTTCGTGACATCGTGAGCGGCGTTCAACGCATCGGCGCGGCGCGGCGCGCCGTCGATTCCGGCCAGGGCGCGGTGGAAGCCAGCAGGCGAAATGTGGAATTCGGCACCGGAACGGAGTTTGATTTGCTGAATGCCCAGAACAACTACTTTGCGGCGGTACGCGCCTACAGCCAAACTCGCTACGACTATTTGACGAATGTGCTGATCCTGAAGCAACAAGCCGGCCGACTGAGCGAGCACGATCTGCTCGCCATCGATGACTTGCTCGTCGAGAGGGGTTAGAGCATGCGGTTACTGCCCAAGGAGCCCGTCATGCTGCGCGACACCGCAGGCCAGGATCGCGTGATCGAACGCCTGAGCCCCTGGAAGCGGCATCGAACGATTCTCTTGACCGGTCTTGCCGCGGTCATCGCGCTGGGGGTGCTCATTGCCTATCTGCTGCGCTACTCCGGTGCGGGTGCCTCCGTCGATCGTTCGCGTCTGACCATTGCCACTGTGGAACGCGGCAGCTTCGTCCGCGACATCGCCGCCGACGGCCAAGTCGTCGCAGCGGTCAGCCCCACTCTGTACGCCAATGCCCTCGGCACCGTCACGCTCAAGGTGCACGCAGGCGACACGGTGTCGAAAGGGCAGGTGCTCGCCGTCGTCGACAGTCCCGATCTGACCGCCAAGACGGCGCAGGAGGAAGCGACGGCCGTGGGTCTGCGCATCGATTGGCAGCGCGCAACTCTCGATGCGGAACAGAAGCTGCTGCAGCTTCGGGATGCGTTCAATCAGGCGCAGGTCGACCAAAAGACCGCGCAGCGCGAACTCGATCGCAGCCGCAAGGCGTACGAACTCGGCTCCTATACCGAACTGCAAGCGCTCAAGGCGCAAGACGCGCTGGAGAAGGCGCAATTCGCGTACGAGCAGGCGAAGATGAACTTCGAGTCGCAGCCCAAGCAGAACCGCTTCGACATCGACAGCAAGAAGGCCCTGTTCGATCGGCAGCAATTCTTGGTGGCCGATCTGAGACGCCAGGTCGACGGCCTGAACGTGAAGTCCCCGGTGGACGGCCAGGTCGGCCAGGTGCAGGTTGCCGATCGCTCCAGCGTCGCCAAGGACGCGCCGCTGCTCACGGTGGTCGATTTATCCGCCCTCGAAGTCGAGATCAAAGTCACGGAGAGCCTCGCCCGCGATCTGCGCCCCGGCATGAGCGCCGATCTGGAAGGCGCGGGCCACCACTGGGTCGGAACCGTGAGCGGCGTGTCTCCCGAGGTGGTGGCCGGTCAAGTGACCGCGCGGTTGCGCTTCGGCGCGGAGAAGCCGGCGGGCCTGCGCCAGAGCCAGCGGCTCTCGGTCCGAATCTTCATCGACCGTCGCGACAATGTGCTGATGGTCGACCGCGGCGCCTTCGTCGACCAGGAAGGCGGCGGGTTCGCCTACATCGTCCACGGCAATCTAGCCGAGCGCCGGCCGGTGCAGCTGGGTGCCGCCAGCATCGCCAAAGTCGAGATTCTCGACGGATTGGCGGCAGGCGATCAAATCGTCATTAGCGGTACCGACGAATTCAAGTCGGCACAGCGAGTCATTCTCAGTAACTAACGCGCGAGAACACCATGCTCAAGATGACCCATCTGTCAAAGGCCTATCGAACCGAAGTCGTCGAGACCTACGCCTTGCGCGATTTCTCGATTCATGTACGCGAGGGCGAATTCGTCGCCGTCACCGGGCCGTCGGGATCGGGCAAGACCACCTTTCTCACCATTGCCGGGCTGCTCGAGGAATTCAGCGGCGGCGAGTATCAATTGGACGGCGCGAACGTGCGCGGGCTCAATGACAACCAGCGCTCGAGACTGCGCAATGAAAAGATAGGCTTCATCTTTCAGGCGTTCAACTTGATTCCCGACTTGAACGTGCAGGACAACATCGACGTGCCGTTGCGTTATCGGGGCTTCGACGGCGCGGAACGGCGCCGCCGCATCCAGGAATCGCTGGCCCGGGTCGGCTTGACGGCGCGCGGGCGGCATTACCCCGCGGAGCTTTCGGGAGGCCAGCAGCAGCGGGTGGCCATTGCACGGGCACTCGCCGGGTCACCGAGGTTGTTGCTGGCGGATGAGCCCACCGGCAATCTCGATACCCAAATGGCGCGCGGCGTCCTGGACCTGCTCGAGGAACTGCACCGCGATGGATCCACCATCGTCATGGTGACCCATGACCCCGAACTCGCAGTTCGCGCCCAGCGCGAAGTGCACATCGTCGACGGTCAGGTGGTGGACTTGGCGCCACAGCCGCGTCTGGTCGCGGGCAACCATATCAACACTTGAGGGGCCGCCATGGTCAATTATTATTTCACCCTGGCGCTGCGCAGCCTCAAACGTAACACCGTGCTCACCGTGCTCATGATTGCCGCCATCGGGGTGGGGATCGGGGCGTCGATGACCACGCTGACGATGTTTCGCGCCATGGCGGGCGATCCGATCCCGAACAAGTCCCGGCAGTTGTTCGCCGTGCAAATCGACAACTGGGGGCCGAAAAAAAGCGTGGTCGGCAGCGACAAGGACAATCTTCAGGAACAGATCAGCTATCCGGACGCCGCCGGCCTGATGAACGCGCACGCAGCGCACCGCCAGTCGGCGATGTATGCCACGGGCTTCGCGCTGACGCCGTCGAACCCGGACTTGCGCCCCTTTCAAGTGCAAGCCCGCGCGGCGTACGCCGATTTCTTTCCCATGTTCGAGCTGCCTTTTCGCTATGGGTCGCCCTGGACCCTCGCGGACGATGACGCTCATGCGGATGTCGTCGTGATCGGACATGACTTGAATGACAAGGTATTCGGCGGCGCCAACTCCGTCGGCAAGACGTTGAATCTCGATGGTCACGAATATCGCGTGGTCGGGGTGCTGGAACGCTGGGAGCCTACGCCGAAGTTCTACGACCTCAACAACAACAAGTACGGCAAACCCGAGGAAGCATTCATTCCCTTCACTCGCGCCATCGATCAGCAGCTGACCACCTGGGGCAACAATAACTGCAACGGCGATACACCCCCCGTGCCGGGTTGGGAAGGCCGAATCCATTCAGAATGCATTTGGCTGCAGTTCTGGGTCGAACTCCCCACCGCCGCGGACGTGGAGCACTACCGCAGCTTTCTCAACAACTATGCGGCAGAACAGCGGCGCCTCGGTCGATTCCACTGGGCGCCCAACACCCGGATCCGCAATGCGCGGGAATGGCTGGCCTATGAGCATGCCGTTTCCACCGAAGTGCGCATCTTGGTCCTGGTTTCGTTCAGCTTTCTGGCCGTGTGCCTCCTCAATGCCATGGGCTTGATGCTGGCGAAAATCATGGGACGCGCGGGCGACATCGGCGTGCGCCGCGCGCTCGGCGCCAGCCGGCGGGCCATATTCGCCCAGTGTCTGATCGAGGCGGGGGTGGTCGGCTTGGCGGGCGGATTGCTGGGGCTCGCGCTCACGGCGCTGGGTCTCGCCGGTTTGCGATCGCTCTTGTCGGACGAGGTGAATAGGCTGACCCATTTCAGCATCAGCGATATCGCGATCGCGGTGACGCTCTCGGTGGTCGCCACCGTCCTCGCGGGGCTGTATCCGACCTGGCGCGCCGCGCAGGTGCAGCCCGCCTGGCAATTGAAAGCTCAATAGGGGAAACACCATGGAACTGCATCCCATACTCTCCGCCATGCGCCGCAATAAAGTCGGCGCCATCCTGATCGGCGTGCAGATGGCGATCACTCTGGCGATTCTCTGCAATGCACTGTTCATCATCGAGCAGCGCGTTAGCCTGACGAAGCGCCCAAGTGGCGCGGACGAGGGGAATGTCTTCGTGATCGGCAATCAATGGGTGGGTAACCCGCCGGACCTGAAGGCGAAACAGCAGGCGGATCTGGCGGCGCTGCGCTCCATGCCGGGCGTGGTCGATGCGACCGCCAGCAATTCCTATCCCATGAGCAACGGCGGCTCGACCGACGGCGTCCTCCTCAGTCCTGATCAAAAGGAGCCCACGGCGCTGACCGCCTTGTACTTCGCGGACGAACACGCCTTGAATGCGCTTGGGCTCAATTTGGTTGCCGGCCGCAACTTCAATTCCGACGAAGTCCTGGACAAGGTGGGGTACATCGATTTTACGCTGCCGCCGGCCGTCATCATCACCCGAGCGCTGGCGGAGAAGTTGTTTCCCGGGAAAAGCGCGCTGGGTCAATCCATCTACAGCGGGTTTGAGAAGAAGCCCGTGCCCATCGTGGGCATCGTCGACCGATTGCAGGTGCCATGGACGCAGGCGGGCGGATGGGGCAGCAAGTTCTTCGATAGCTCGATCATCGCGCCGTTCCGTTTCCTGTCGCCTTACGCCTATTACATCGTGCGAACGAAGCCGGGCCAACTGGATATGGTATTGAAGGCGGCGGAGAAGACGCTTTTCGATCTGGACCGTGAGCGGGTCATTGGGAAGACCCAGACTCTGGGGGTGGTACGCGCCGACGCGTATCAAGATGACCGCGGCCTGGTGATCATCCTGAGCGTGGTTTGCGCGGCGCTGGTGGCGGTCACCGCGTTCGGCATCGTGGGCCTCACCAGCTATTGGGTGTCGCAGCGCCGCCGCCAGATCGGCATCCGCCGGGCACTCGGCGCGACTCGAAACGCCATCATCCACTACTTCCAGACCGAGAATTTTCTGATCGCGGCGGCGGGCTCCCTGGCCGGCGTCGGCATGGCCGTGGGCTTGAACATGTGGATGGTCACGACTTTCGAGATGGAGCGCCTGCATACCGGATACGCGGTCATCGGCGCGATTCTCGTGCTGCTGCTGGGCCAGCTCGCGGTGCTGTGGCCCGCGCTGAAAGCCGCGTCCATCCCACCGGCATTGGCGACACGGGCGGCTTAGGCGCCGATGGAAATGGAGCGCACCCTGTTCGCCTATTATTTCCGTCTCGGCCTGCGCAGCCTGAGGCGCAACACGGTGCTGACGGGGCTGATGATTGCGGCCATTGCGGTCGGAATCGGTGCTTGCATGACGGCACTCACCGTGTTTCGCGCCATGTCGGGCGACCCGATACCGCAGAAATCGAAGCAGCTGTTCGCGCCGCAGATCGACAACTGGGGGCCGGACAAGCACGCCGGAGGTTCCCCGGACCGCTTGGAGCCTCAGCTCAGCTATATCGACGTGCAGGGGTTGATGAAGGCGCGCGCCGCCAAACGTCAAACCGGCATGTACGCAACACTGCAGTCATTGCGGCCGGCGGACCCTGCGCAGAAACCAACCAAGGTATTCGTGCGCGCGGCATATGCAGACTTCTTTCCGATGTTCGACGTGCCGTTCAAGTATGGCGGTCCCTGGACTGCGTCGGATGACGAGTCCCACGCTGCGGTGGCGGTGATTACAGAGGATACGAACGATCGGTTATTCGGCGGCACCAACAGCGTGGGCAAGACCATTCGCCTCGACAACGAGCCGTACTCGATAATCGGCGTCCTGGATGACTGGCGCCTTCTGCCGCGCTTTTACGATCTGACCATCCGCCCGTTCGGTGACGGCGACGCAATATTCCTGCCGTTCACGCGCGCGATCGACAAACACATGCGCAACGTCGGCAGCACCGAGTGCAATGGGGATGTCGATCCCGGCTGGGAGGGGCGGCTGAGATCCGACTGCATATGGCTGCAATTCTGGGTAGAACTGCCGACTGCAACGGACGTCACAAAGTATCGCGCTTTTCTCAACAACTATGCGGCCGAGCAGCAGCGCTTGGGCCGATTCCAGTGGCCGCCGCACAGCCAGCTGCGCGATGTGATGCAATGGCTGCGATACAGGAATGTGGTACCGAGTGAAGTACGCATTCTGATATTGGTATCGTTCGGATTTCTGCTGGTCTGCCTGATGAACGCCATGGGGCTGATGCTGGCGAAAATCATGGGGCGTGCGGGCGATATCGGCGTGCGTCGCGCTCTGGGAGCCAGTCGTCGGGCGATATTCGCGCAGTGTCTGATCGAGACGGGGGTGATTGGACTTGCGGGTGCGCTGTTCGGGCTGGTACTGACGGCATTGGGACTATGGGCAGCACGCTCCTTGTTGACGAAGGAATTCGTCGCGCTGGCTCACCTCGATTGGACGGATGTCGGTATTACCGTGCTGCTCGCGGTCGCGACAACCGTGCTGGCCGGGCTGTATCCCACCTGGCGGGCGGCGCATGTGCAGCCGGCGTGGCAACTCAAAGCACAGTAAGGGGCGCGATCAATGCATCCGATTCTATCGGCCATGCGCCGCAACAAATTCGGCGCGCTGCTCATCGCCACGCAGATGGCGGTCACGCTGGCGTTTCTTGCCAACGCGCTGACCCTGGTCGAGCAGCGTATGGCGTGGAGCGGCAGGCCTTCAGGCATCGCCGAATCCGATATTTTTGTTATGCAGGCCGAGTTGGTCGATCATCCCGGCGATCTTGCCGCGCGGCAGGCGGCAGACGTCGCTGCGCTGCGCGCACTCCCCGGCGTGGTCGATGCCTACGCGACCAACATGTACCCCTTGGAGGGGGGCGGATGGATCGAGACCGTGAATCTGACCGCCGATCAGAAAACCCCCACCGCGTTCGCTGCCCACTACATGGGGGACGAACACGCTTTGCATACCATGGACCTCAAGCTCATTGCCGGCCGCAATTTTTCCGCCGATGAAATCGCGAACCGCACCGACAACGATTTGCCCCCGCCGAGCGGCTTCATCGTGACGAAAATACTGGCGGCGAAGCTCTTCCCAAACGGTGACGCGCTCGGCAAGCCGATCTTCGTCGAGAATGACAAACCGGTGCCCATCATCGGCATAGTGGATCGCTTGCAAGGACCTTTGACCGTCGCCACCGGATTCAATAGTACGTTCGCGGAGAATTCCGTCTTGACGCCTTATCGGCTGATCGGCGAAACCAGCGTTTACATGGTGCGTGCGCAACCGGGGCAACGCGATGCAGTCATGAAGTCGGCGGAGGCCAAGCTCTTCGCAATGGATGACAATCGAATCCTCAAATCCAAGTCCATGCAGCAGGTTCGCGCCGACGCCTACCGCGGCGATCGCGGACTCATCGTGCTGCTGAGCGCGATTTGCACCGCATTGCTGGTCGTGACGGCATTTGGAATCATCGGCCTGACCAGCTATTGGGTTGCCCAGCGCCGGCAGCAGATCGGTATTCGCCGAGCGCTGGGCGCCACCCGGCTGGCCATCGTGGGCTACTTTCAAACCGAGAACTTCATGATCGCCGCCGCGGGGGCTGGGGTCGGCATTGCCTTCGCCATCGCGTTGAATTTGTGGATGGTGCGCAATTTCGAAATGGTACGCATGGACACCAGCCGCCCCATTGGCGGCGCCATCGTCATCCTGCTGCTCGGTCAGTTCGCGGTGCTATGGCCGGCATTGCGCGCGGCCTCCATTCCGCCGGCACTGGCGACCCGCGGCGGATAGGTGCTCCGACGGGATGTGATTCGGCGCCGCACCCGTTAACATCTCTTCATGCGCACAGTACTGGTCATCGATGACAACCCCGCGGTAGGGCAGGCCCTTTCCCTGCTGTTCGGCCTGCACGACATACGCACTCTCACTGCCGCCCACCCTACGCAGGGGCTCGCGGCGCTGGCGCGCGAGCGCGTCGATCTGGTCATCGCGGACATGAATTTCAGCGCCGACACCACCTCGGGTGAGGAGGGGACCGCGCTGTTTCGCGCGCTGCGGGTGAATCAACCCGACTTGCCGGTGATACTGCTCACGGCATGGACTCATCTGGAGTCCGCCGTGCAGCTGGTCAAGGCGGGCGCCGCGGACTACATCGGCAAGCCCTGGGACAATGACAAGCTGCTCGCGACGGTGGAGAACCTGCTGGAATTGGCGGAGGCGACCCGCGAACGGCAGCGATTGCAAGACCAGCAGCGCCGCCGGCGCGAGCGCCTGGCCGAGCAATACGACTTATGCGGCATCGTATTTGCCTCCGACGAGATGGAACGGGCAGTCGAGCTCGCCTGCCGCGTCGCGCGCGGCGACGTGCGGGTGTTGATCACCGGCCCGAACGGCGCCGGCAAGGAGCGCATCGCGCAGATCGTGCACGCGAATTCCTCCATTCGCAGCGGGCCCTTCGTCGCGATCAATTGCGGCGCCATACCCTCGGAATTGATCGAGGCCGAGTTGTTCGGTGCCGAAGCCGGCGCCTTCACCGGAGCGGGCCGCGCCCGAACCGGCCGGTTCGAGACGGCGGACGGCGGCACGCTGTTTTTGGACGAAATCGGCGATCTGCCGCTGTCGGGTCAGGTGAAGCTGCTGCGCGTGCTCGAGACCGGACAGTTCGAGATGCTGGGCTCGAGCCGAACCCGCAGCGCCAAAGTTCGCGTCCTCTCCGCCACCAATGCCGATCTACCCGCGCTGATTCGCGAAGGGCGGTTCCGCGAGGATCTCTTCTACCGGCTCAACGTGATCGAAATCGCCGTGCCCTCCCTGGCGGAACGGCCCGCCGACATATTGCCGCTGGCGCGGCATTTTCTGGGCGCGGAATTGCAGTTGAGCGATGACGCCGCGGCGGCACTGCTCGCGCACGAGTGGCCGGGCAATGTGCGCGAGCTGCGCAACTCGATCGAACGCGTCAAGCTTCTGGTGCGCGGCAAAATCGTCGCCGCAAGCGACCTGAGTTTGCCGGTGTCGTATCGTGCCCCGGCGGAGGGCGACGGGACGCGGCGCGATGCCGATCAACCCAGCCGCGACGCCATCGAGGCGGGTCTGCGCGAGGCGGGCGGCAACATCAGCCGCGCTGCGCAAAGCCTCGGCCTGTCCCGCCAGGCGCTCTACCGACGCATGGAACGCTTCAATTTACGGCCGCCCGGCGGCGGCTGATGGCCACCCGGCGGCGAGCGCGCATGAATCCACGATTTCGACCGAAACTGCGCCTCAGAGCCAAACTGACGGCGCTTCTTTTCGGCCTGGTTGCGCTCACCACCGCACTCGGCGCATGGGCTTCGCACGCGCTCGGCGATGTGGTTCTGGCGTGGTCGCTGATCTTCGCCGCCTCGATTCTTCCTATCCTGTGGCTGGCCAGGCGCGTCATGCGGCCGGTGGAGCAGATGTTGCGCGCGCTGTCCGGAACGGTGGCGAGCTACAGGGAGGGCGATTTCAGCCTATCGCTGGTCGTGCACCGCAACGACGAATTGGGTGACTTGATGAAGGCGCACAACGAGTTGGCCGGGGCCCTGCGCGCGCAGCGCGCGCACCTGGTGCAGCGCGAATTGCTGCTGGACACCGTCATGCAGAACTCTCCGGTGGCGCTGGTGCTGGTGGACACGAACGAGCGCATCGCCTATGCCAACATCGCTGCCCGGCACCTGCTCAGCGAGGGCCGAAGCCTCACCGGACTGCGCTTCGGCGACATGTTGGAACACGCGCCCCCAGCCTTGCGCGACGCCGCCGCGGCTCCGGGCGACACCTTGTTCTCGACCGAGATCGAGGGGGTCGAGGAAACCTTCCACTTGTCGCAACGCGCCTTCATTCTGCAGGGAAGCCCGTTTCGGTTGTACCTGCTGAAACGTCTGACGCGCGAGCTGTCGCGCCAGGAAGTATCGACGTGGAAGAAGTTGATACGCGTGCTGAGCCATGAGCTCAATAACTCGTTGGGACCCTTGTCGTCGCTGGCGCACTCGGGAGCGGAAATCGCGCGCCGGGGGGACCATTCGACGCTGCCGGCGGTTTTTGCGGCCATCGGCGAGCGCGCGGAGCACCTGCACCACTTCGTCAGCGGCTATGCCACTTTCGCACGGCTGCCCGCGCCCCGTCCGGGACCCATTGAATGGGCGGGATTCGTGGCCGATCTGGCCCGCCAGCAGCCGTTCATCGTGGCCGGGATCCTGCCGTCCATCCCCGGATGGTTCGATCGGGCGCAGGTCGAACAGGCGCTGATCAATCTGCTCAAGAATGCGCACGAGGCGGGCGGCGCCGAAGCCGGCGTCGAATTGATGATTCTGTGTGCGGGCACCGATCAGCGCATCGAAGTGCGCGACCGAGGCTCGGGGATGAGCCAGACGGTGCTGGCGCAGGCTCTGTTGCCGTTCTATTCGACCAAGCGCAGCGGCACGGGCTTAGGATTGGCGCTCGCGCGCGAGATTGCCGAAGCCCACGGCGGCCGCATACAACTCGCGAATCGCGAGGGCGGGGGCCTGCGCGTCGTGTTGGATTTGCCGCTCGCCTGATCAGTCAAAGTCAGTCGCGAGATCGGGATGCTCGGCATGATGGAACATTCTGTCGATCTGCGCCGCGGTGGTGCGCCCCAGCGACAGCGGCGGCAGGGCGTCGCGGGCAAAGAACGCCACCTCGCTGGTCTCGACACTCGCGCGGGCGGCGCCGCCGGTGATCTCGCAGATGAAGAACATCTTGTAGATGGAGTCGACGTTGCGCGGCGGGTGACCGCTGCGCTGATAGTCGCGCACGGCCGCGAGCTTGCGCGCCTTGGCAAGAAATCCCGACTCTTCGGCGATCTCCCTCACCACGCATTCGGCGGCCGATTGATTGACGTCGGCCCAGCCGCCGGGAAGGGTCCAATTTCCATCGCTGATTTCACGCACCAAGAGCACGCGTCCGTCGACGAAGGCCGCGCCGCGCACATCGACTTTGGGAGTCGCGTAACCCCATCCCTCGCGCAGGATTTCGATGATCACCTCGAATTGTTCGCCGGAGCCCTGCGCCAACATGGACGCCGCCAATTCCCGTACTCGCTCATAACGCTGCCGGTCGAAGCGATCCGCGGTGAAGGTCAATCCGGTCTGCGCAATGGCGCGCAATTCGCGCGCGATCCTCAACCATTGCGGTTCGTCCGCCAACCCGGGAGCTCAGGATCAGCGGGGAGCGAAGAACTCGGTGTAGCTCAGGATGCGGTCTTCACTGAGTTCCACGAGATCCACGAGTTCGGTCGGGATGGTGACGCCGGTGACCTTGGAATAGATGTCGGTGCGCCAGTGCGCCGTCGCACGCGGCCATTCGACCACCAGCGACAGCAAGGTGTAGTTGTTGAGCCGGAACACCTTGACCATCATGGCGAGCCAGGGCCGAAACTCGGCAATGCCGCTGGCCCTGATCGCGATCGGTTTGTCGGCGCTGGCGCCGACGATTTCAAATCGGCCTTGGTCCGCAAACAGCCGGCACAGACCGGCGAGATCGCCGCCGACGCGTGCCGCATGCAGGTCTCGAATCATGCGTTCCGCAACGACGCGCTCAGCCACTTAAGTCTCCTTCGGTCAGGCCAATGCAGCCCGAATTTCACCGCCGATCTGCTCGAACGCGGTTCGGGCATACGGAATCACGGCTCCCAGGCCGTAGAAAAGATGAATCATACCCGGGTGGCAAGTGTAGGACACTAGGGAGTGCGCCCGGGTCAGGCGCTCGCAATAGTCCCTGCCCTCGTCGCGCAGTGGATCGAACTCCGCCGTATGAATGAGGGTGCGCGGCAGGCCGCTCACATCGTCGGCGCGCAGCGGCGAGATCCGTGGATTGGCCGGATCTACCCCCTTGGGTGCGTAGTGCAGGAGATCGTGATCGAGCGTGGCCTGATCCACCAAGTAGCCGCTCGAGAGCTCACGGCGCGATGCACTGAGGCGGCTGTAGTCCAGAATCGGGCAGATCAGCAATTGCAGGGCCAGCCGGGGGCTGCCGATTCGGGCAATCGCTTGGGCGGTCGCCGCAGCCAGAGTGCCGCCCGCCGAGTCGCCGCAGATGCCGAGGCGGGAGGCGTCGATTCCGAAATCCGCCGCGTGCGCGCCGATATAGGTGACGGCCGCCAAGGCGTCGTCGAGCGCCGCTGGAAACGGGTGTTCGGGTGCCAGCCGGTATTCGACGGAGACCACCCGGCAGGCGCCCGCGTTGGCGAGTGCGCGCGCGATGCCGTCATGCGTCTCGACGGTGCCGGCGACCAGGCCGCCGCCGTGGAAATAAACCAGCCCGGCCATCTTTGCCGCGGTCGCACCGAGAGGGGTGTAGATTCGAACGGGGAGCGCCGATCCTTCGGGCCCGGACAGGATGCGGTCTTCGATCCCGCTCACGGCCGCCGCGGGGCCCGCGAGCTTCATGAGCTCCGAGAGCCCCAAACGCCGCTCCTCGACCGAGGTATCCAATGCGTTGGGTGGCTTGCCTGCCGCCAGCACATCCAAGAACCGTTTAACGCGCGGGTCCAACGGCACGAGGGCCTCGCGGCAATCAGAGGGCCAGCGCGGCCTTTGTCACCGCCGGCCATTTTTGCAGGTCCAAGCCGTGATTTGCGAACAGCGCCACCGTTAGCCGGTCGATTCCAAAGGCGACGCAGCTGGTATGCGCCAATTCGCCCTTGTCGTCATGGATACCCCACACCTGGCCGAAGTGCTCCCGGTGATAGTTGAAGCTCATGCACGCCGTGGGTGAAGCACCCGGATAGTAGGGGATCAGCAGCTCGAACTTCAGGGCTTGTTGCCGCTGGCTCACGGCCATGACCTGGCCGACTCGGCCAAAAAACGGGTCGTTCGCCACGTCGATATTGAACGGCAGGGCGAGGTCGGCCGCGAGGCCCGGCGCCCTGGCCATCCAGCTCTCGCGGAACTCCAGAATTTCCTGGGGCGAGCCGATTCTCACGAATTCGCGCATCCGGAACGATTGCAGGCGATCCAAACTGCGCGAGGGCTCATGCCTGAACACATCGGCTTCGATGTCGAACTGCAGGCCGCCGACCGGCAGCGCACCGCGGGTCGCGACGATGGGATAGACGGGATAGCAGGCCGCGGGCGACAGCACCAGGTCAGAGGAGGTCACTGAGGTGGTCCAGTCGCCGCCTTCGTCGTAACGATCGACCGCCGACCGGATCGAGGCCTCGGAGCCGTGCAGAGCGCACACGCAGCCCAGCAAATTGGGGAAGCTCTTGAGGTAGCCGGACTTCTCCAGCTGTTTGCGGCTCATCACGGGCGGGAAGCGCATGATTTCCGCTTTTGGATCCCGCTGCCGGGTGATGTAGCCCTCGAGACGCTCGACCACGTGCGTATACAACGCGGTGCGCGCATACACGCCGTCGACACCCATGGACCGAAACAGTCCGTCCGCGATGGCGCCGAGCGGATCAGCCGGCGCGACGGCTGCGGAGCCTGCGTTGCTGCTGGTAGACATAGTAGATTCAACCACTGATGGAAGTCGGCAGCGGCGTCATCAGCGACGTCGTGGCGAGGTTGGTGAGAATGCGGTCGTTGTTGATCATGAGCGGTGCCGACAGCACATCGCGCAGCAGGCGGCCGATGGTGAATTCGGTGTCGTTGCGGTAGCCGGACAAGCCGCAGGCGCGCAGCGAACTTAAGACGGTCGTCACCGCCAGTTCCGATGCCTGTACCTTGGTGAGAGTGATCTGCGCCTGAAATTCCAGAGACGAGATCGCCTTTTCATCCGACATGATGGATTGGTAACTGTGCAGATTCGCCGCCAGTACGCCGCGCAGGGTACGCAGCGAGGAGACGGCCTGGGTGAAGTGCGCGGCACCCGGCGGCATCTGACCGTTCGAGCCGCGGACCACGTGCCGAATGAAGGCCTGCGCCTTGGCCGTAGCCGCGGCGGCGATTCCCGCCCAGACCGAGCCCCACAAAAGGTGGGCGAACGGCACCATGGTTTGCGCGTGAATTCTGTCGTAGGGCTCGGGCATGATTTGCTCGGCCGCTGCGCGTGCGCGCAGGGTGAAGCCTTCGCTATGCGTTCCGCGCATGCCGAGCGTGTCCCAAACCTGCAAGCGCTCCAGGGTGTAATCGGACTTGAGCAGTACCAGCAAGACTTGATCGGAACCTGCGGCATCGGCCGCGCGGCGCGCGGTGGTTACGACCCCGTCCGCCTCGACCGCATAGGAAATCACCGTGGCTTTGCGTTCGAGCGTCACTTGTCCGCCGTCGCGCTCGACGGCCGCTTCGCTGGAGCGCACGTTGCCGCCGGCCTGGCCTTCGGTGGTGGAGGAGGCCATGAGCAATTGCTCGGCGGCGATTCGGCTCAAGATGCGCTCGATGGCCGAACTGCCCTTGGCGTGCCGAGTGATGCACGCCATCTTGATCTGGTGCATGGCGTAAATCAGCGCGGTGGAGGAGCAGGCCTGGCCGAGGATGTAGCACACGTCGGCGATTTCCGCGATGCTCGCCCCTTCGCCCCCCAGGGCTTGAGGCACCTGGATGCCGAGCAACCGCTGCTTGCGAATTTCGGCAAAGGCCTCGCCCGGAAAACGAGCCTCGGCGTCCACGGCCGAGGCATAGGTTCTTGCCGCGTCGGCCGCGGCGCGCGCGCGCGCCGTCAAATCGTTTTGGCGAACACTGACGACCCGGGCGGTACCCGGTATTCTTTGAGGTTCCATCGAACATCCCCCAATCTAAGTGAAGGGCAGCGGCGATCTCCGGACCATTATGCGGAGAGTCCCCTACAGGGACAACCGCTACCTACCGGCCGAATCGTCGCTTAGTGACGTCCGGCGCAGGTTTTGTAAGGATATGTAAAACTTCGGCTCGATTGTGTGACAGGCTCTGCAGAGCACCATTATCAATCTCCGCCGCAGCACCTGGCCGTATCACACGGTATGATCCAGCGGCTTTATCTACGGAGTGGCATCGAGTGGATCCGAAGACGCTAGAGGGGGTGGGTGAGCAGCTCGTCGCTCTCGTGAAACAGACCCTTGGGGCCAAGGCGGCCCTCCCTCACCCGTTTCCCATGGATCAGCAATTGAGCGACCTCGGCGTCAGTTCGCTCAAAATGGTCAATCTCATGCTGGCCGTCGAACTCGAGTTTGATATCGCCATCCCGCAGTCCGACATCACCCCGGAGAACTTCCATTCGGTGGCGGCGATCGAGATCTTGGTGGTGCGCACCCTGTCGCAGCGCAAGTCCTAGGGGACGGGCTCCCGGGCAGGAGGCGGCGCCGTCGCTTCGGTGAGCGCCGCGACCAGGGCGTTCACGTCATCGAGGGTGGTTTCACCGTTGGTCGCACAGATCCGGACCACATCGCGGCCCTCGAAGGTCGTCGGGGCCACCCAGGCCCGGCCGGAGGCCACCACCCGGCGCACCAGCGCCCGTACATCCCCGAGTTCGGCCGGCGGTACCGCATCGAGCACCGCCAGCACCGATTCATTGGCGATCGTCCACCCCCGGTCCACCAGGCGCTCCTTGACCCTTTCGATCACCAGGGCGCTGCGCTCCACATGAGCCCCCAGGCCCTCCCAGCCGCCAGTTGCCAGCGCGAGAAACAGGCGCAATCCCAAGAACCGGCGCGACCATTGCACACTGTTGAGGTAGGGATCGACGCCGGACACGCTCGAGGGCATGAAGCTGGTCGAGGCGTGAAATGCCTCGGACAAGAGGTGTCCGTGGCGCGTAATAAAGATGGCGCAGCCCATGGTGGTCGCGAACCATTTGTGGGCGTCGATGGTGATCGAGTCGGCGCGCTCCAGCCCGGCGAGCGCCGGACGCAGTCTATTCGACGCCAACGCCGCGCCGCCCCAGGCGGCGTCGATGTGGTACCAAAGGCGTTCGGCTTGCGCGATATCGGCGCACTCGTGCAATGGGTCGATCATGCCGGCGCCGGTGGTGCCGGCCGTGGCCACCACCATCACCGGCACCGCGCCCGCCGCACGGTCCTCCGCGATGGCGCGCACCAGCGCATTCGGATCCATCCGGCCCCGGCCATCGGTGGCAACCAAGCGCAGCGCCGCCCGGCCGACGCCCGCCTGGTGGGCGACCTTCAGCCAGGCGATGTGACAGTCGCGTGACGTATAGAACTTCACCGGACCTGCGAACGCGCGCACTCCCTCGCTCGAGAATCCCGGATGAGCGCCCGTCAGGGCGCTGATCAGCGAGGTGTAGTTCGCCTCGGAGCCGCCCGTCGCGAAGTGCCCGGTCGCTTCCGTCGCGAAGCCTGCACGCCGCGCAATGGCGCCGATCAGGTACCGCTCCAGTTCGACGGGCACGGGAGAGGATGCCGAACTCGCCAATTGCGGATTGAACAGGCTCGCAATGCGATCGGCGCACTGCGCCGGAAAGTTGGGCCCCGGATTGAACAGACCGAAGTAGCGAGGGTTCGTCATCTGGACAATACCCTGCTGCATGCGCTCGATGGTCCAGCGCAGCAGCTCCTCGAGCGGCCTCGGGCGGTCAAAGTCGAAGGCTTCGAGCTCCGCGCGAAACTGGGTCATGTCGATGGTCGGAGTGACGGGGCCTGCCTGGATGTGCAGCAACGCGCGCTGCAACGCCTGCGTCAGCCATTCCTCGATGCGCTTGCGCTCCGCATGGAGCGGGAACAGGGCCTCGACGGCATCGGGTAGAAAGTTCACCGTAGCCTAGCCGACGGCCACCTTGAGCGCCTGGTCCAGGTCCGCGAGGATGTCGTCGATGTGCTCGATGCCCACGCTCAGGCGAATACCGCCGGGAGCGACGCCCGCAGCCAGCTGCTCGCTCGGCGTCATCTGTCGATGAGTCGTCGATGCCGGATGGCAGGCGAGGGACTTCGCGTCGCCCAAATTCACCAAGCGCTTGAAGAGCTTGAGTGCATTGTAGAAGCGCATCCCGGCTTTCAGGCCGCCGCGGATCTCGAAGGTCATCAGCGAACACGCCCTGCCGCCCAAGTACTTCTGCACCAGCGGATAGTAGGGATTGTCCGCGAAGCCCGCAAAATTCACGGACTCGACGCGCGGATTGTCACGCAGGAATTCGGCGACCTTGCGCGCGTTCTCGATGTGCCGATCGACGCGCAGCGCCACCGTTTCGATGCCCTGTAGCAGCAGAAATGCGTTCATCGGCGCAAGCACCGCGCCCATGGTGCGCTGGTACACACTGCGGCAACGGCCGATGAACGCGGCGGCGCCATAGTGGTCGGTGTACACCAGCCCGTGATAGGACTCGTCGGGTTGAGTGAACATGGGATAGCGGGCCGCGTGTTCCTTCCACGGGAAGGTGCCGCAGTCGACGACAATGCCGCCGAGCGTGGTCCCGTGCCCCCCCATGAACTTGGTCAACGAGTGGACGACGACGTCCGCTCCGTGCTCGACGGGGCGCACCAGGATCGGGGTCGCGACGGTGTTGTCGACGATCAGCGGCATGTGATGCCGATGGGCGACGGCGGCGAGCGCCTCGAGGTCGCAGACGTTGCCGGCGGGATTGCCGACGGTTTCGCAAAACACCGCTCGAGTGTTCTCGTCGATCAATGCCTCGATATCGGCGGCGCGATCGGACGACGCGAATTTTACCTGCACGCCCATTCTCGGCAGGATGTGCGCAAACAAGGTGTAGGTCGTGCCGTAAAGTTGCGGCACCGATACGATGTTGCGGCCCATTTCCGTGACGTTCAACGACGCGTAGTACAGCGCCGTCTGTCCGGAAGCCACGCTCAAGGATGCGACGCCGCCTTCGAGCTCGGTGACGCGCTGTTCGAGGACCTCGGTGGTCGGGTTGCTGATCCGGGTGTACCGAAAGCCCGGCACTTCCAGGTTGAACAACGCAGCGCCGTGCTCGGCACTGTCGAAGGAATATGCGGCGGTCTGGTAGATCGGCACCGCGACGGCCTTGGTGGTTGGGTCGGAGTCGAAACCACCGTGAATTGCGATCGTTTCCCGCTTCATGCTGCGATTTTTTCGTTGGAGAAGTGCGAACAGTGTAACTCGAACGGCGGTGGTAGTCGTGGTACGGTTCGCAATTCCTATGACTCAAGCCATGGAAGCGAATGCGAAAATCGCCCGCGAGGCGTGGATTCGCGCCCTGGAGCGAACCGCCTCCATCGACGCCGCGGGGGTCACGCTCCCGACGGTGATCGATCGCCTGGCCGGTCGATTCGAGGGGGCGCCCGCACTCGTGTCCGCGGAGGCGATCTTAAGTTATCGGGAACTCGCGATCCGCTGCAACCAGTACGCACGCTGGGGCCTGGCTCAGGGACTCGGGATGGGAGACACCGTGTGCCTGCTGATGGTGAACTGCGCCGAATACATGGCGGTTTGGCTCGGGCTGTCGCGCATCGGTGTCTCCGTCGCGCTTGTCAACACCCATCTCGCGGGCGACGCATTGATCCATTCAGTCAACATCGTTGCGCCCCGAGCCATCATCGTGGGCAGCGAATCGGCCACGCGTTTGACGGAGGTGCGGGCACGACTGCCGGCGTCGCTGCTCTGCCGGGTACAGGGCCAAGCCGACGCGGAAATCCCACCGCTCTCCCCCGAACTCGATCGCGTCTCGGGCGAAGAAGTGCGCGATTCAGAGTGCGCGCCGGCGCCGATCGATGCGACCGCGCTTTACATCTACACCTCGGGCACCACCGGCCTGCCCAAGGCGGCCAAGGTTAGCCACTACCGAATCATGCAATGGAGCCATTGGTTTGCGGGCCTGATGGACACCGGGCCGGGCGATCGGATGTTCGATTGCCTGCCCCTCTATCACAGCGTCGGAGGCGTGGTCGCCACCGGCGCCACCCTGGTCGGTGGCGGCGCCGTGGTGATACGGGCGAAGTTCAGCGCCTCGGATTTTTGGCGCGACGTGCGCGATGAGCGCTGCACCCTGTTCCAGTACATCGGCGAGTTGTGCCGCTACCTCACCAACGCGCCTCATCAGGACATCGAGACCGCGCATCAGCTGCGCATCGCCTGCGGCAACGGACTGCGGCCGGAAGTTTGGGAGACCTTCCAGAGTCGCTTCAAGATCCCGCAAATTCTCGAGTACTACGCTTCGACCGAAGGCAATTTCTCGCTGTACAACTGCGAGGGGCTGCCCGGCGCCATCGGCAAGATACCGTCGTTTCTCGCACATCGTCTGCCCGTGGCGCTGCTGCGATTCGACGTCGACAAGGGCGAACCGCGGCGCAATGGCGACGGTTTCTGCGAGCGCTGCGCACCCAATGAGGTGGGCGAAGCGGTGGGTCTGATTCCCGGCGCGGGCAAGGGGCTGGCCGGCCGATTCGAGGGGTATGCGGACAGTGATGCGTCTGCGCGCAAGGTTTTGCGCAATGTCTTCAAGGAGGGTGATGCCTGGTATCGCACCGGCGATCTGATGCGCCGCGACGAACGCGGCTTCTACTTCTTCGTCGACCGTGTCGGCGAAACCTACCGCTGGAAGGGCGAAAACGTCTCCACCGCCGAAGTCCTGACGGCGCTCACGTCAGCGCCCGGCGTGCTCGACGGAGTGGTCTATGGCGTCGAGGTGCCCGGCGCCGACGGCCGCGCGGGAACGGCCGCCTTGGTGGTCGATGCGGGGTTCGATCTTGAGAAGTTTCACGCCGACGTTGCGCGGCGCCTGCCGGCCTACGCGCGCCCCGTATTCCTTCGCCTGCTGCGCAACCTCGAGACCACCGGCACCTTCAAGCCGCGCAAGCAGGAGTTGCTACAGGCGGGTTTCGATCCGTCCCGCATCAAGGACAAGCTGTTTTTCGACGATCCCCGGGCGCAGGCCTACGTGCCCCTGGACGGCGCGCTGTTTGCGGCGATCTCGAGCGGATCGATCCGAATCTGAGAGGCGCCGGTATGACTGTCGCGTAAAAACCGGCTGACGTTTTGGCGCTTTGGGGTTTCGACGTTAACGTCAAAGCGTCACCGATTTTATAGCGATATGCCCGCCCGCCCGCGTCGTGGCTTTAGGCCCCGGGGCGCACCAGCTTGCCGGCGGCATTGAATTCCAGGGACTCAACGAAGCGCAGCATGGCCGGAACCTTGTGGGCCGCCAAAGTGCGGCGGCAGGCGCTGAGCAGATCGCTCTTGACGAGCTCGGGCGAGTCGGCGGGCGCCGCGCCCGTGGTCTCGGCCAGGACCACGTCGGCGACCACCACCGCGCCGGTGATGGGGTTGCGGCGCGCGCGCACCAAGGACATGCGCACCCGAGGATCGGCGTTCAGCACCGATTCGACCTCCTCCGGATACACCTTCAGGCCGCCGACGTTGATAACCCCGCCCGTACGGCCCATGAAGTGATAGCGGCCGTCCTTGAGTTCGACCATGTCGCCGGTATCGACATAGCCATCCTCGCTCACGAGCAGGCCGGGCGCCGCGCCCAGGTAGCGCGCGGCGATGCGGCCGGAGCGGATTCGAAGCGTGTGATCCACGATTTTCATTTCGATGCCGCCGGACGAATGGTCGACGAACTCGGCCGGAAATCCGGCGAGCCCGTCGTTCACGTCGAAAGCGACCCCGGCCTCGGTGGATGCAAACGCGTGTGCGATCCGCGCCCCAGGGTAGGCGGCGCGAAGGCTGTCCAGTACGGCCTGGTCGGCCACCTCGCCGGACAGCCTCACGTACCGCGGAGTCAGAACCCTGGCCTCTCCGCTCATCAGCGCGCGCCGCCAGTGAGACGGCGTGCCCGAGATGTGCGTGACCCCGGCCGCCGCAGCGCGCTCCATGAAGGCGACGGGCGGTTCGCCCGCGCTCGAGAGCACCAGGGGCGAGCCCGACAACACGGCGCGCAAATAGATTTGTAAGCCGCCATAGCGGCGAATGTCGTAGAACGTGCTCCAAACCGTGCCGGCGCCCGGCGCCGCCGCCGGCAACGAACCGCCGAGGCTCTGCAGGTCGTGCACCACGAGTTTCGGCGTGCCCGTCGTTCCCGAGGTCAACAAGATCCATTCCGTGGGTTCGGCCGCCCCGCGATCAATGAGACTCGGACTTGGAATAGGCTGCGAAGCCGCCACGTAGGGCGCCAAAGATCCGACGGCCGCGCTCGAACCTTCGTCCAGTACGATGGCGTCGACCTCCGCCGTCGCCGCAACCGCGGCGAGCTGCTCAGGCTTGAGGTCGGGTGTGCATAGAACCATGCGCCGTGCAACGCCGTCGAGCTCGATCAGCGCGAGCGCGGTGGGCAGCTGATCGTGCGTCGCGAGCAGCACCGAGCGGCCGCGCAGCGATTCCAGGGCGGTGCCGAAAATCGACCCTTTGCTAAGTTCCGACAGCGCGACGACACGGCCGCGGCCGTGGAATTCGCCGCCGATCGCCGCGCCTTCCGGCGCTATGGATTCCCAGAGAGAGCTCACGGCGCAAATTCTAGGGTGTTGCGGCAATCGCGCAAGTCGAATCCAACAATAATTCGCCGGCGGCGCCATTGTCTGCGAGCAGAACGAAACCAGGCCCCTCCTTGAAGTCCATGCCCGCCACCACCAGCGTAAAATCACCCAAACCCGATCTGGCCGCGGGCAGGCCATTCGCAAGCAATACAGGCGGATTGGCGCCGCCCAGTTCCTCGCCCATCACCCGTAATGCCTGGTACGGACGGCCATCGATCGAGATGGGCGACCAGTCGCCGGCGATTCGCGGCGCTGCGCGCCGCAGCGCCAGCGCGACGTCCACGCGCAGGCACTCGATGTGAATGTGCAATTGATCCTGGGTGCGCGCGTGGCGAGGGTTCAACGCCAATCCAACGGCATCGCGAGGGATGTCGTGACCGACGATGCGCGCGACGAGATCGCGCGCACTCCAGGCGGCCGCGAAGTAATTGGGCGCGCCGGGTTCGAGAAGCTCGGCGCTCTCCATGCCGGCTATGGTCCGGGTCGGAATCAGGAGAAAATGAGCGCCGCCCTTGCGGTCCGCGAGGACGGCGAAGCCGTCGCGCTCGTGCGGCGCCTCCGGCAGGTTAATGCGCTCGCAGGGACTCGCGCTGTGCTGCTGCGACCAATGCACGGCGCACTGTTCCTGCACGATCTGGCGCAGGGCGTCGCGGTTTGCCGCCGAGCACACGTTTAACGACAGGGCAAATGCCGCCGCCGAGCCGGCGAAGACATGAAACGTGCGTGACCACCGATCGCGATCGATCATTGCGTATCGCGAACTCTAAATCGATGGCGATTCGGCCGCCGGCAAGAATGCTTTAGCGGCCGGGATCTGAACCAACAGGACCGTGCCGCCCGAGACCGAACTTCGGATGTCCAGCCGTCCGCTGAGCGCGCGAATTCGATGCCGCATGGACACGACGCCGTGCGATCCGACGGCGCTGAGGCGGTCGGCGGGAATGCCCTTGCCGTCATCCGAAATCTGCATGACGACGTCGTCGGCGACGGTATTGAGCGTGATGTCCACGGTGGTTGCCGCCGAATGCTTGAGGATGTTGGTGAAGGCCTCCTGAGCCACGCGAAATAAGGCAATTGCGGCCTCGGAAGTGAACGCGGGCTCCTCGTTCGGATAGGATTCGATGCACTTGAGGCCCGCTTGGCCGCAGGTTTCCTTCATCTGCCAGCGCAGCGCAGCGAACAAGCCCACTTCGTCCAAGAGCGTCGGCCGCAACTCTTCGATGATGCGCCGCTTCAGATCGACGCCCGCGGAGAGACTCTGACGCACACGGCGCAGACGCTGCCTCACCTCGGAATTGCCGTCCCCGAGGTGTTGCTCGGCCCAGGAGATATCCATGTGAGCGCCCACGAGAAGTCCTCCGAGCTCATCGTGCAGCTCGCGCGCGAGGCTCGCCTTCTCGCGCTCCGCAACGCCTTGTAGATGAGTCGAGAGCTCGACCAGCTCGCGATTGCGCTCTTCCGCCTCGCGTTCGAGCTGCAGCTTCTGATCGCGCAATTCCGCCGTCTGTAGGGTGCGGCGGCGCAAATCCATGTACACCAGGCGCGCGGCGATGCCCACCAGCAGCATGTTGAATATCGTTCCCGCGATCGTGATCCAGCGGCTCAACGTCAGGGATTGGGACCAGTAGCCGTCAGCGGCCACGCGCTTCAGGAACTCGCGGTGCCGCAATTGCTCCAGCACATCGTTGATGGCCTCGCCGGTATCGGAGCCGACACTGGTTTTGACCAGGGCGATCGCGGCCGCGGTGCCCTGCGACTTCTGAATCGCCACCAGCATCGCCAGGTCCGCGAGCCGCTTGCCGATCAACACATGCAGGGTGCGCACATCGGCGACATCGTCTGCGGAGCCCTCGAAGGCAACCCGCAATCGCTCCAGCTGGGGCACCACGTCGGCGACGTTCTTGTCGTAGTTCCTGAGAAATTTCTCATCCCCGGTCAACAGGAAGCCGCGCTGAGTGGCCACCGATCGGGAGATCGACGATTGCATGCCTTCGAGGACCTGTTCGCGAACCGCGCACTGCTGCAGACGCTCGCTCGCTTCCTGAAGCCGATGCTGGCCGGCACCCGTCAGGAAAAACAGCGCGGCCAGGAACCCGATGATCAGGAACGGCGGCACCGCGACGTACCAGCGGCCCAATCCATCGAGCGCCTCACCCAGGATGTGCGCACGACCCAGAGCCCACTTCAAGCGACTGACCATGGCCCACTTTAAGCGAATTCAGGCGTGAAATCGCGACTGTCGCAATCGTCAGTAGTGGGCGAGGGTCACCGTATCGGAAAGATCCTCGGTTTGAAAATCGACGGGAACCGCGACCACCGGCACGCGCTCCCGGCCGGCGAGCCATGTCTCGAAGACCGCCAGCGGCATGGGTTTGGCGTACAGATAACCCTGGCCGATGTCGCAGCCGAACTCACGCAATCGATCGGCCGCCGCTTCGGTCTCGATGCCTTCGGCGACCACCTTGAGCCCGAGGCCGTGGCCCATATCGATGGCCGAGCGCACCACGGGAGCGAACTCTGGGTCGGACTCCAGGCCCTGGACGAAGCTGCGATCGATCTTCACTTCGTCGACCGGCATGCTCGCCAGGTGACTGAGAGAGGAATAGCCGGTGCCGAAATCGTCGATGGACAGGCACACCCCAAGCGCCGAGATGGCATCGAGCATGCGCAGCGCCCGGGTCGGATCCTCGATGAATCCGCTCTCGGTGATCTCCACGGTCAGGAGTTGCGGCGGCAGCTGGTGCCGGGTCAGGAGGCTCGCGATACGAGAATCCAGGCGCAAGTCGGCAATGTCATCGGCACTGATGTTGACGGCGAGCCCCAGCGCCTGCCCCTGGCTTTGCCAGCGTGCGCCTTGGGCGATGGCGTGGTCCAGGGTCCAGCGCGTCAGGCGTCGTATGAAACCGGTTTTTTCGGCGAACGGAATGAAGTCCACGGGGTAGAGCAGGCCGCGCGTCGGGTGCTGCCAGCGGAGCAGGACCTCGGCGCCGGTCACCCGCCCGGTCTTGAGTTCCATCTTCGGCTGATAGAACAGGCGCAGCTCGTCGTGCTCGACAGCGCGGCGCAGCTCGCCCAGCAACGAGAGTTGGTCGCGGGCTGCCGGCTTCAGGGCCTCTTCGTAGATCGCGAGGGCGCGCTTTTCGCGCCGAGCGTGTTCCAGCGCCAGATCGGCGCAGCGCATGACCTCATCGGCCGACACCGTGTCCCGGGTGGCGAGAGCCAACCCCAGGGTCGCGGTGATGTCGATGGGCTGGGCCTCGACGAACACGGGGTCGGCCAGCGCCATGATCAGCGAGGTTCCCCAGGCCTGCAGATACTGCGGCCCCTGCAGGCGAGCAAAGGCGGCGAATTGGTCGGCGGCGAGCCGCGCCACCGCCGAATTCACCGAGGGTACCGCTGCGAGACGCGCGGCCATCTTGGTGAGCACCGCGTCGCCCACCGAGTAGCCTAGATGTTCGTTGATGCGCCGGAAGCGGTCCAAATTGATGACGGCCACCGCGATCGGCGCGCCGTCCGCGCCGGCGAGCGTCTGAGTCAGGGCCGCACCGAAGGCGGTGCGATTCATGACGCCGGTGAGCGAGTCCTCGTATGCCAGGCGCCTGATGGATTGATCGCGGGATTGAACCGCCGTTTGCATGAGCTGCAGGCCCTCTGCAAGCACTCCCAGCTCGTCGCGCCGCTCGACGTTCAAAGTCACATCGTAGGCGCCGCCGCGAATCTGATCGACGGCCTGGGTGAGATCTTGCAGCGGTCTCGTGATGTTGCGGGCCAACCAGAAAGCGGCCAACGCGGAAGCGATCAAGCTGATTGCGGCGATCAAGTACAGCACCTTGGTCAGGCGCTCGAAAGGCGCGCGGGCATCCGCCAACGATCGCGACAGAACGGCGACGACCTCGGCGTTCCCCCAGCGCGACATTTCGATGCGCCGGGTCACGATGTCGGATTGACGGACACCGCCCGCCGGCACCGTGCTCACCACGTCGGTCCAATGGCCGCCCGAATTCACGGACAGCGTCACCGCCAGGCCCGTGATACCCGCGAGTTCGCGCGCCGCCTTCTCGTCGAGTTCGAAACCCATGGCGATCCAAGCCACCGGCAGGGGGCTGCGCACCGAGACGGTCACGAGTTGGTAGATACGGCCGTTGTCGACCATCAGGCTGGTCGCGTTGTCGCCGGTCATGCCGCTGCGCTGTTCGGCGGACAGGGGAAACGGCGTGCCGGCCTTGATGTGCAGACCGGATGTGGCGATCACGTCGCCGTTGAGCGAGGTCAGCACCACCATCGCCGCTCCGATGCGTTCGCCGCCGTTCTCGAGCACGGAGACCAGCGTATCGGTGTCCCGCGTCGCGACCGCTTCGCGGAATCCATAGTCGGCGGCCACCGCTTGCGCCGCCTGGGTAAGCTGGCGGCGATTGCTCTCCAAGAGGCGCGAGAACACCGAGACGCCGACGTCGAGCTGCCGCTGCACCTCGAGCTCGGCATTTGCGCGATTCGTCGCCGACACCGCGCCCAGCGCTGCGGCCAGCACCGCGGCCAGCAACAGCAGGAAGGTGACGGCGATTCGAGTGCGCAGTGCCACGGCCTACTCGAGCCAGGCCGCGACCGCGGTGGACGTGCCGTCCACATCGATCGCCAGCGGAATGTTGAGAGGCGCCGCCGCAACGGTAATGTCCCGCGAAGGTAGGGCAGCAACGGCATTCGGATGCCAGGCGCGCAGCCGATAGCGGCCGGACGGCAGATTCAGCGAGGCGGTCCCCGTGTCGGTCGTCTTCGCGAAATACGGGGAATCGACCACTCCGACGAACGCGATCATGTTGTCGTGGATGTTACAGCCCAGCACCACCAGTCCCGGCTGATCGAAAGTGACGGCCGTCTTCGGCGACCCCGCATACAGCTTGAGCGAGAACGTCTTGGCCGGCGAGAACGAATAAACCTGATGCCGGATGCGATCGCTGTTGGGGAAGGTAATCGCAGTGCCGGTGCGCACCACGCTGACGCGCGGCACGAATCTCTTGTTGACTTGATCGATGACGGCGGTATCGCGGGTGGTAGCCGGCACCGCGTCGAGCGGATAGAACACCACCACTGCATCCCCGGCCGCGGCTCCCGTTCGTGTGGTGACGTTGACCGTCACCGCGCCGCCGTTGGCCTGCGCGGCCAGCAATCCAAGCAAGAGAGCCGCGATCGGCCGGTGGAGGTGCGGCGCGTTCATTGGGCGGTGGATTGCGCAGGCTCGACCACGTCGCGCTTCATCGGCGCAAGCAGTCGCAGTAACTCGTTGGTGGCTCCTTGACTCACATGCTGCTCCTTCAGCACCGCGCGCAGATCGGCGACCATACCGAAGAACTCCGCTTCGGAGATGTGGTGACCGGCGTGCACTTCCCGCATGGAGTCGCCCGAATAGCGGCAGGGTCCGCCCGACAGGTCGCAGATCTGCTCGGCGAGCAGTTTCTTGATCCGATCCAAATTGGAGTCCTTGAAGCTTCTTCCGAGCTTCGGATCGGCGCTCACCCGGTCGATCAGACTGCCCGCGATGGCGGCCACGCCGGCTTCGCCGCCCAGGCGATCGTACAGACGCGGCGCGGCGCTCGCCGCGATCCCTGAGAGCAGCAGGAGCAAAGGACCCAGCACTCGGTATGCGGCAGCTGTCATAAAGTTATCGGTATCGCTAGATTAGACGGGCCCGGCTGCCCGGGCTGTGCGTTTGAACACAATATTCCGCAGGCGGCCACCCTAACCTTGCCCGGCGTGGAAACCCGCATTCGACCGGTATTTGCGCTGGCATGGGCCGCCGGCGCTGCATTGACGATGAGCCCGTCCGCAAACGCCGGAGACCGGTTGGAGTGGACCGGAGCGGTGACGCAAATCGAGGGTGCCGCCGGCGGTGGTCTCGTTCCCTGGGCGCTTATCGGCGGCCTAGGCACCGACGTCGAGATCGGCGCCTCGGCATTTGTGACCTACGTCTCCACCCAGGATTTTTCGCTGGGGTCGGGGGGCGCGAGCGTCGATATCGACGACCGGGTGGAAATTTCGGCGGCGCGCCAGCGATTCGATGCCGCCTCCGTCGTCCCCGGCCTGACCTTGGGGCAGGACATCGTGGGTCTCAAAGTGCGATTGGCCGGCGACGCCGTGTTCGAGCCCGATCACTGGTGGCCGCAGGTCGCGTTGGGGGCGCAGTGGAAGCGGACGCTCGACTTCGACGGCATCCCGCGTGCGGTGGGCGCCGCACGCGGCGAGGACGTCGATCTCTACCTCGCCGCAACCAAGGTCTATTTCGCCGCGCTCGACGGCCAAAACGTGATCGTGGACGCAACGCTGCGAAGGACTCGGGCCAATCAATTCGGACTCTTGGGCTTCGGCGGCGACGGCAGCGGATATTCCCTGAAGCCGGAGCTCTCCGCCGCCGTCTGGTTGACCGACGAGGTGCTGCTGGGAGCCGAATACCGCGACAAGCCGAACAACCTGGCGAATCTGCGCGAAGACGGCGCCGAGGATGTTTTTCTCGCCTGGGCTCCCGTCAAGAACCTCACGTTCACCGGGGCCTGGTCCGATCTTGGCCGCATTGCCGGCAAAGCGGCGCAGCGCGGCGTGTATCTCTCGGTGTGGCTGGGTTATTGAGGCGAAGCCGCTTACCATACGCGGCCTCATGCCCATCGTCCGCCTAGATCACGTCTCCTTAAGCTTCGGCCTCAAACCCCTCTTGGACGACGTGGCCCTGCAGATACGCAAGGGGGAGCGCGTCTGTCTGCTCGGACGCAACGGCGAAGGCAAGTCCTCGCTGCTGCAGCTGATCACGCGTCAAATCGCTCCCGACAGCGGTGAAGTATGGGTTCGGCCGGGTTCGCGAGTCGCAAGCCTGGCTCAGGAGGTCTCCGCGGCGAGCGATGCACGGGTTCGCGATGTGGTCATGGGCGGCTTCGCGGGCGTCGCAGCGGCGCACGCCGACTGGCAAGCCGAGCTGCAGGCGGATCAGGTGATCGCACGGCTGCAACTCGACGAGGCCGCGCCGATGAGTGCCCTGTCGGGAGGTTGGCGACGCCGGGCGATGCTGGGCCGGGCGCTGGTCGCCGCGCCCGATCTGTTGCTGCTGGATGAGCCGACCAATCATCTGGATATCGATGCGATCAGCTGGCTCGAGGACATGATGCAGGACTTCAACGGAGCGCTCCTGTTCGTCAGCCACGATCGCGCGTTCGTACGCCGTTTGGCGACGCGCATCGTCGAGCTCGATCGGGGACGCCTGCGCCCCTGGCCCGGCAACTACGACGACTACGTGCTGCAGAAGCGCGCGGCGCTCGAGGTCGAAGCCAAGCACGCCGCCTTGTTCGACAAGAAGCTCGCTCAAGAGGAGGTTTGGATCCGCAAGGGCATCGAAGCACGGCGCACGCGCAACGAGGGCAGGGTGCGCGCTCTCAAGCAGCTTCGCATTCAACGCAGTGAGCGGCGCGAGCGCATCGGACAGGTGGAGATCCGGGCGCAGGATGCGGCGCCGTCGGGCAAGCTGGTGTTCGAGGCGAGCCGCGTGACTCATGGATTCGGCGGCGCTCCCATCATCGCGGATTTTTCCGCGCGCATCATGCGCGGCGACCGCATAGGCATCATCGGTCCGAACGGCTGCGGCAAGAGCACGCTGATAAAACTGCTGGTCGGCGAATTGGAACCGGACTCGGGTGAGATTCGCCGCGGAACCGGCCTGGCCGTCGCCTACTTCGATCAGCAACGCGAACAGCTGGATGCGGCGGCGTCCATCATGGACAACGTCACCGGCGGCAGCGGCGATACCGTCACCATCGACGGCCAGCCGAGGCACGTGTCGGGATACCTGCGCGATTTCCTGTTTCCACCCGAGCGGCTGCGCGCGCCGGTGAGCATGCTGTCAGGCGGCGAGCGCAACCGGCTGCTGCTCGCGCGACTGTTCGCCCGGCCTAGCAATCTCTTGGTGATGGACGAGCCGACGAACGATCTGGATGCGGAGACCCTGGATCTCCTGGAAGAGATGGTCGCAAACTATGCCGGGACGCTGCTTCTCGTCAGTCACGATCGAGCGTTCCTCGACAACGTCGTCACCAGCACGCTGGTGTTCGAGGGCGGAGCCCAAGTCAACGAATATGTAGGCGGCTACAGCGATTGGCAGCGCCAGCGAGCCTCATCCTCCCCGACCGCAGCGCGCGGCGCGCCCTCGCTCTCGCCCTCGGCGGCACCCGCAACGCCGCCGCCCGCCGCTCCGGCACCCGGACCTAAGGCTCGCCGACTCTCCTACAAGGATCAGCGCGAACTCGCCGCCCTGCCCGGGAAGATTCAAGGCCTCGAGGCCGAACAACTCGAACTGCAGACGGCGATCGCGGACCCAGCCCTGTTCAAATCGGATGCGGCGCGCGCCACGGCCGCCCTGCAGCGGCTGCAGGCGTTGACCGTGGAACTCGAGAATGCGTATTCGCGCTGGGACGAGCTCGAATCTTGAGCTCGCCGGCGGCGCTACCGCCGCGGCCGTCCGCCGCGAAGCAGATCGCTGGGATTGGGCAGAGCCGCGCCGGCCGCGTCGGGAATCACCAGTGACGATGCCTGCTCGCGGCGAATCTCCTGCAGCTCACGCATGGTTTGCTGCACCGCCTGTTCGGCGGCGATCCCAAATTTCTCGATTGCCGCGTTCAGCGTCGAGGCATCGAGCTCGAAGCTGATGGGCACGGCGCCCATCGGCGTCATGACCTGCGCCTGTCCGACGAATATCACCGGCCGCGCGGCATCGATGGATCCGTCCGCGGTCACCGGCGTCAATCGCCGGATCGTGCCGACTCGGCGATCGGTGAAGGTCTCTTCGTGATAAATCTGCGTCGAGTCCATGGTTGCCTGTCGGCCGTCGCTGGTGGAACTCATGCGTGGGCTACCCCTGTTCGTTTCGGAAACAAGGGCCAACCCTAGCAGTTTGCAGCGCTGCCTGGGAGGCCCTGCTACGATACCCCGCTTGGCACACACGGTCACAGCTCACAAGGTCCCGGCGTGGACCGCCCTCCTTGGACTGGCCCTGTTCGGGCTGGCGCTGTTTTGGCTGCATCACCTGCTCGGCGAATATCACTGGCAGGATATCCTCGCCCGGGTTCACGCCATCTCCGATGTGAAATTGATGCGGGCGGCGCTGTTCACGGTGGCCGGCTACGGCTGCCTGACTTTGTACGACGCCCTGGCCGTGCGTTTCGCGGGTGCGCATGTGCCCTATCCGCGCGTTGCCCTGATTTCATTCATGGGCTACGCCATCGGCCACAATGTGGGCCTGAACACCTTGAGCGGGGGGGCGATTCGCTATCGCGCCTACACGGCCCTGGGGCTGGGTGCGAAACAGATCGCGACCATCATCGCATTCGGCAGCGTCACATTCTTGCTGGGAGCCGCCCTGCTGCTGGGACTTTCCCTGGTCACGCAGGCGGGGATGTCAGGATCGGTGCTGCACGTGCATGCGTCGCTCGCCATGATCGCCGGGGTCGTGTTGCTTTGCGCGGTCGCCGCGTATCTGTGGCTGGTGTGCACGCGCCACGAGCTGCAGATCCGCAACTTCGTGGTACCCGTACCGAAACCGCGCGTCGCCTTCGCGCAGGTTGCCGTGGCCTGCGCGGATCTCATGTGCGCGGCCGGCGTCCTGTACGTTCTGCTCCCGCAGCACGCCGAGATCAGCTTCGGGGCGTTCGCCGGCATTTACTTGATCGCCATCGCCGCCGGGGTGATCAGCAATGTTCCCGGCGGCATCGGCGTGTTCGAGGCGGTCTTGCTGTCGCTGCTGCAGTCCGTGGCGAAGGATCGGCTGCTGGGCGCGCTGCTCGCCTATCGCGCGATTTATTATTTCGCGCCTTTCGCCGTGGCGCTCGCGCTGTTGGGCGCGCACGAGGTGTGGGCGCATCGCGGGCCCGCGGTGCGACTGGTGCAGCTGGGGCGGACCTTCCTGGTGGCCGTCACGCCCCAGGCCATCGCGATCGCGGTATTCGTCGCGGGGGCCGTGCTGCTGTTCTCAGGCGCCACGCCCGGACTCGGCAATCGCCTGGACATGCTGCGCGACTATTTGCCGCTACCCATCCTCGAGCTCTCGCATCTGCTCGGCAGCGCCGTGGGGGTGGGTCTATTGGTGATCGCTCACGGCTTGTACCGGCGCCTGGACGCCGCCTGGTGGTTGACGATCTGGCTTTTGTGCGCGGGCATCCTGCTCTCGCTGCTCAAGGGCTTCGATTACGAGGAGGCCACGATTCTCGGTCTCGTGGTGGTCGTGTTGGTCGCGGCCAGGGAGCGCTTTCAGCGGCGCGCCTCCCTCATCGAGCAGCACTACTCGGGCCCCTGGATCGTCGCCCTGGTCCTGGTGCTGGTCACTGTGGCGTGGCTGGTGATCTTTGCCAACCGGCACGTACCCTACGACAACCAGTTGTGGTGGCAATTCGCGTTCCATGCCTCGGCTCCGCGCAGCCTTCGCGCCTCGCTGCTCGCCGCGGTGATCGCGGCGGCGTACGGCCTGTGGAGACTGCTGCGGCCCGTGCGGCCGACGAAGGCCGTGCCGAGCGCCGCGGATCTGGAGCGCGCCGCGGCGCTGATCGCCGGCGCCGACGACACCATCGCGAATCTCGCCTTGCTCGGCGACAAGAACCTGCTGTTCAATTCGGAGCGTACGGCCTTCATCATGTACGGGGTGTCCGGAAATAGCTGGGTGGCCATGGGCGACCCGGTCGGCTCCCCCGAGGGGGGCGAAGCGCTGGCGTGGGAGTTTCTCGAGACCTGCGACGTGATGGCGGTGTCGCCGGTGTTCTACCAGGTCAAGCCGCAAAACCTGCCCCTGTACATCGATCTGGGCTTGAACCTGAGCAAGCTCGGCGAAGAGGCGCGGGTGGCGCTCGACACCTTTTCGCTGGAGGGGCCCGCGCGCGCGGACTTGCGCCAGACGCACCGGCGGGCGCTGCGCGACGGAGCGGAGTTCGAGGTGATTCCGCCCGCGCAGGTCGCGGCCGTGGTGCCTGAGCTGCGCGCGGTGTCCGACGCCTGGCTGGCGGCGAAGAACACCGCGGAGAAGCGCTTCTCGCTGGGGTATTTCGACGAGCGCTATCTCGAATATTTCGACTGCGGGGTCGTGCGGTGCGGCGGCGCCATCGTCGCGTTCGCCAACCTCTGGCGCGCGGGCAACGGCGAGTTGTCGGTGGATCTGATGCGCTACAACGACGGCGCGCCGAAGGGCGTCATCGATTTTCTGCTGACCGAGTGCATGTTGTGGGGCAGAGCCCAGGGTTATCACTGGTTCAATCTGGGGATGGCTCCGCTGTCGGGGTTGGAAGAGCATGCACTCGCGCCGACCTGGCACAAACTTGGGCGTTTGGTGCAGCGCTACGGCGAAGTGTTCTATCACTTCGAGGGGCTGCGAAGATTCAAGGAAAAGTTCCTGCCGGTGTGGCGGCCGAGATATTTGGCCGCGCCGGACGGCCTCGCCACGGCGGGCGCTTTACTCGACGTCACTGCCCTCATATCCGGCGGCGTCGGCAAGGTCTTGAGGAAGTAGATGATCGACACCGCGTTGAGGATTGCCGCCGTACTTCTGCTCTCGCTGGGTGCGGCCGTCGCCGCACCGGAGACGGTCGATGCCCCGCAAACGTTCGATTACGGACGCTTCGGCCCGATCAGCATCGAGCGCGGCGCCGGGGAGCCGCGCGACGTCGTGCTGTTCCTGTCGGGGGACGGGGGATGGAACCTGGGCGTGGTGTCCATGGCACGGCGGCTCGCCGACAAGGGCGCCATCGTCGCCGGCATCGACATTCGTCATTACCTCGCGCAGTTGGAAAAATCCACCGAAAAGTGCGTATCGCCGGCGGTGGATCTCGAGAATCTGAGCCGCTACCTGCAGGCGAAGTTGAGCCTGCAGCACTATCTGCAACCCACCTTGGTAGGCTACTCCTCGGGTGCCACTCTGGTGTACGCGACGCTCGTGGAGGCGCCGGACGGACAGTTCAAGGGCGCGCTTTCAATCGCCTTCTGTCCCGACCTCGATTTGAAGAAGCCCCTGTGCAAGGGATCGGGGATCGAGTCGACGCCGCGCCGCGATGCGAAGGGGCAATTGAAGGGCGTCAATTTTCTGGCCGCGAAGAGGCTCTCCGGCAAATGGATCTCCCTGCAGGGAGAGATCGATCAAGTGTGCCCGGCGCCCGCGACGCAAGGGTTCGTCGCGACGGTTCCCGGCGCCGACATCATCATGCTGCCCAAGGTGGGCCACGGCTACTCGGTCGAGAAGAACTGGATCCCGCAATACGAGGCGGCCTACGAGCGGGTGACGGCGGCGCCCCGCTAGGCGAATTCGCGTTCGATTTTCTGCACAACCTCGCGCATCTTCGGCAGGAACTGTTCGACCGCGGTGCGCAGCGGAACCGCGGTCGCGGCGTAGCGCACGGTGACCGTGGCCAGGATGCGGTCTTTTGCGCGGATCGGGATGGCGAGACTGGTCTCCTCCGACACGCGCCGGGCACGATGCGCCATGCCGAAACCCTGCGTGCGAGTCTCATTGAGCAGCCGGTCGACCTCGAGGCGGCTGCGCGCCAGCCGATCCTCCGGCAGGGTGGAGCGGGACAGAAGTTCCAGCAGTGCATCCCGTTCGGGAACCGAACAGAACGCGAGATAGGCGCGCCCCGCGGCGGAGCCGAGCATGGGTACGCGTACGCCCGCGCCGTACTGTTCCAAGGCGAGAGGGCTCTGACGATCGGTGGTCTCGCGGATCATCATGGTTGCGCCCGAGGGGGTCGCGACCGCCACGGGCCACACGATTTGTTCGCCGAGCGCGACCAGATGCGGCTTGGCGATATGCGCGACCATGGCCTCGTCGTCGAAGCCGTCGGACAGGGCGCGGACCATGATGGTCGGCCGATAGCAATCATCGTGCGGATCGCGATCGACGTATCCCGCCAGACGCAGAGTCTCGAGAATGCGGTACGTGGTGGTGCGGGGCAGCCGGACTGCGGCAGCCAACGTGTTGATGGGCGCTCGTTCCAAGCGATTCAGTTCGGTCAGCACCTCGAGCCCTCGATTCAAGGCGCGGATCGGCCGGGTCGATTCGCGCCCGCCGTCGCCTGCGACGGGGAATGAGCTCACTTTCGCGTGCATGATCGCCACCCTCTACGGTTATTTGCCCCCACTCTCGTACATATGTACCCTGCGGATCGAATCTGGTTGCGTGGGAGGTCGGATTACCAAACGCATTCAGCTACAATTTGCGCCCCATTTGAGCGACGCCTAAGGAACCAAGCCAATCATGTCGGAAAACCTGAGCGCGGCCGAGGCCGCTCCCACGGCGGTCGAGACGGTCATCATCGGCGCGGGCCCGGTAGGATTGTTCCAGATCTTCGAACTCGGGCTTCTCGGAATCAACGCGCACATCGTCGACTCGCTGGCGCAGGCCGGCGGCCAATGCACCGAGCTGTATCCGGACAAGCCGATTTACGACATCCCGGCGCTGCCCATTTGCGGGGCCCAGGAATTGATCGACCGTCTCCTTGAGCAAGCAAAGCCGTTCAATGCCACCTTTCATCTCGGGCAGGAAGTCACCGAGCTTAAGGCACTCGAGGGCGGCAAATTTCACCTCGCCACCTCCGCCGGCACCCGGTTGATCGCCGGCGCCGTGGTGATCGCCGCCGGCGTCGGCTCCTTCCAGCCGCGACGGCTGGCGCTGCCCGGCGCCGAGGACTTCGAGGGCAGGAACGTCCACTATCGCGTCAAGTCGGCGCCGGACTTTCACGGCCGCGACTTGGTGATCTGCGGCGGCGGTGACTCGGCCCTTGACTGGACGGTGGCGCTGTGCGAGAAGGCGCGCTCGCTCACGCTGCTGCATCGGCGCGCGGAATTTCGCGCAGCTCCCGCCACCGTTGCGCGCATGCGCGAATTAGTGAGTGCCGGCAAGATGCAGGTGTTGGAAGGCAACACCACCGGCCTGCGCAGGGACGGCGACACGCTCACGGGGCTTGATGTGCACACGGCCGACGGCCGGGATCTCGCATTGTCCGCCGAGCACGTTCTCGCCTTTTACGGGCTGCACCCCAAATTGGGTCCCATCGCCGACTGGGGCATGGAGCTCGAGAAGCGGGCGCTCAGGGTGGATACGGAGAAATTTCAGACCAGCATCCCCGGCATCTTCGCGATCGGCGACATCAACACCTATCCCGGCAAGAAGAAGCTCATCCTGAGCGGCTTTCACGAGGCGGCGCTCGCCGCGTTTGCCATCCAGCATCATCTCTTCCCCGAGAAACGGCAGTTCCTGCAGTACACCACCACGAGTCCCATCATGCAGAAGCGTCTGGGCGTCGCGGCAGCCGATTCGCATTGAGGCCGAAGTGAATCAGCTGCTCGACGATTTGATCAAGGTTATGACGCTCGAGCGGATCGAGATGAATCTGTTCCGCGGCCAGAGCCGCGACATCGGCAGCCCGCAGGTCTTCGGCGGCCAGGTGTTGGGTCAAGCGCTGGTGGCGGCAACGGCGACGGCCGAGGATCGCACCGTGCATTCGCTGCATGCCTATTTTCTGCGCCGCGGGGATTTCAATTCGCCCATCGTCTACGAGGTCGATCGGGCGCTGGACGGGAAGCACTTCTCCTCGCGGCGAGTCGTCGCCATTCAGCACGGGCGTCAAATCTTCAACATGTCCGCGTCGTTTCAAGCGGCGGAGGCCGGCCTCGAGCACCAGAGTCCGATACCGGATGTGCCGAGCCCGGACTCGCTGCTCGACATGGAAGCCCACTATCGATCCATGGCCGATCAGTTGCCGCCGATCGCGCGCCGAATTCTGGAGCAAAAGCGCCCCTTCGAATTTCGTCCGGTACATCCGCCCGACCCGATGCGCCGGGAGAAGTCCCCGCCGGTCAAGTACGTGTGGTTCCGCGCGGTGGACACGCTGCCCGACGATGAGGCCCTGCATCGCTGTCTGCTGGCCTACGTGTCGGATTTCCATCTGCTCGACACGGCTTTGAAGCCGCACGGGGTGTCGATGGTCTCGCCCAAATTGGTCATCGCCAGCATCGATCATGCGATGTGGTTTCATCGCCGAGTGCGCGTCGACGATTGGCTGCTGTACGCGATCGACAGCCCGAGCGCCTCGGGCGCGCGCGGCTTTACCCGCGGCAGCATATTTGCGCGCGACGGGCGGTTGGTGGCGAGCGCCGCGCAGGAAGGATTGATCCGGGTGACGCCACAGCCCTAGGAGCGTGCGGTGTTCAAGGCAGTCGTGATCATCGTTCTCGTGGCCGCCGTATTGATCGGCGGCCTGTTGACCCTGCGAAACAGCGGCCGCGCAGGAATGCCGGACGACGCGGTGTTGAAGCGCGCCGCGAAGCGCGCACGGGAGCACACGGACGACGACAAGGACTAGGGCGCGTAATTCACCCGCGACGCCTCCCATACTTCGCGCGGCAGGACGAAGAGGTGGCAATCCCACCAACGGTTCTTGGCGCGGCGGTGCTTGCGGTACACCGCTTCCCAGCGCATGCCGATTTTCTCGAGGACTCGAATCGAGGCGCCGTTGTTGATGTCGACCGTCGAGATGACCCGATCGGCGCGCAGATCGTGGAATGCCGCCTCGAGGAGCGCCGTCGCGATCTCGGTCGCAAATCCCTTGCCCCATTGCTCGATGGCCAACATGTATCCCAAATCGACCACATTGCGCTCGATGAACGACAGGTCGCACGCGCCGATCACGCGCATCGATGCGCTTTCTTCGACGGCCAGCTCGAATCGGGTCCGCGGCCGTTCGCGCTGCGAGGCCAGCAATCCTTCGAGATAGTCGGCGGTGCTTTCCTCGTCGCGGGGGCCGAAGAAGAGGTATCGAGTGACGCGAGGATCCGACGAATAGGCATGCACGGCCTCGAAATCGGACATGACGAACTCGCGCAAGGTGAGGCGGGCGGTGCGGAGCGGGAGGATCAGCTTACGCACAGCACCTTGCCCGGATTCAGGATTCCCTTCGGGTCGAGCGCGCGCTTGATGGTCTGCATGACGGCAAGCTCCGCCGGGTCGGCGCGGCGCGCAAATTCCTCGGCTTTCAGCCGCCCGATGCCGTGCTCGGCGCTGATGCTGCCGCCGAGACTCTCCACCAGGTCGAACATCGCAAGCTCGAGCACGGGCCCGCGGGCCATGAAGCTCTTGATATCCGTACCGGGCTTCTGGCCCACGTTGAAATGCAGGTTGCCGTCGCCCGCGTGGCCGTAGGAAATGACGTCGCCTTCCGGAGCCAGCCGCCGCACCAAGGCCGAGCCTTCTTCGATCAGCGCCGGGATCGCCGAGACCGGCACCGAGACGTCGTGCTTGAGACTCGCGCCATGGCGCCGCTGCGCTTCCGGAATGGTCTCGCGCAGCTTCCACATGGCCTGCGCCTGCGCGATCGAGGTGGCCAGCATCGCGTCCTCGATCTCGCCGCCCACGGCGGCGTCCTCGAGCGCGGCGGTCAGAGTCTTGGCGAGATCCTGGCGCGGATTCGGCGAGGAGAGCTCGATGAGCAGGTACCAGGACGTATTCTGACCCAGCGGATCGGCGACACCCGGCACGTGCTTCACGGTGAGCTCCACCGCGATGCGGGGCATCAGCTCGAACGAGGTCACTTGATCGCCCGCGGCGGTGCGCAGCCGCGCCAGCAGATCCAAGGCCTTCTGCGGCGAGTGGATGCCGACCACAGCCGTCGCGGTGTCCGCCGGCAACGGAAAGAGCTTCAGACACGCCGCCGTGATGACGCCGAGCGTGCCTTCCGCACCCACGAACAAGGATTTCACATCGTAGCCGGTGTTGTCCTTGCGCAGGCCCTTGAGGCCGTGGAGGACGCGCCCGTCCGCGAGCACCACCTCGAGGCCCAGCACGAGATCGCGCATCATGCCGTAGCGCAGCACCGCGGTGCCTCCCGCGTTGGTCGACAAGTTTCCGCCGATCTGCGCCGTGCCCTCGGAGCCCAAACTCAAGGGGAACAGGCGATCGGCTTCGCGCGCGGCTTTCTGCGCCTCGGCGAGGGTTGAGCCGGCCTCGATGATCATCGAATAGTTGACGGCGTCGATCTGCCGAACGCGGTTCAGCCGGCGTAGGGACAGGACGATTTGCGAGCCGCCTTCGTCCGGCGTGGCGCCGCCGCAGTAGCTGGTGTTGCCGCCGTGGGGCACCACCGCGACTTCCTCGCGGTTGCAGATCGAGAGGACGTGCGCGACTTCATCGACGCTGCGCGGCGCCAGCACCAGGGGAGTGGCGCCGTGATAGAGGTTGCGGAAATCCGTGAGATACGGTGCCACCGCGTCCGGCGAATCGAACCAGGACCCGCGGCCGACGGCGGCTTTGAGCTCGCCTAGGGTCTTAAGGTCGGGCGGGCGAGGCATGGAGGGTCAGAATCGCTTGCCGCTTCCTTCCCGAACCGCCGCCGGTACCGGCTTCAAATCCCAGATCAGGCCGAAGAAGGACATCAGCTTCAGCATATAGAAAGTAATATCGAATTCCCACCAGTAGAAGCCCTGGCGCACCGACGCCGGGTAGTGATGGTGGTTGTTGTGCCAACCCTCGCCCAAGGTGATGATGGCCAGCCATACGTTATTGCGGCTGGCGTCGCCGGTCTTGTAGCGCTGACGCCCGAACACATGCGACAGCGAATTGATGGTGTAGGTCCCATGATAGACGGCCACGGTGGAGACGAAGAATCCCCACACCAGCATCTGCCAGCCGTTGGTCCCGAGGCCGGGCGCGACGTGCTTCAGCAACACGCCCAGCAGGAACACCCCGACCCCGAGAATCGTCGGAACCGCGATATCGAAGCGATCCAGGAAGCGCAGCTCCGGGTACTTGAGCAGATCCTTCACCCGCGACAGATCGGCTGCGAAGTGCTTGTGGGACATGAACCAGCCCATGTGGCTCCAGAAGAAGCCGTGCTGCACCGGTGAGTGCACATCCTCCGGCTTGTCCGAGTACACGTGGTGGTGACGATGATGCGCCGCCCACCAAATCGGCCCGCGCTGCACGGCCGACGCACCCAGCAAGCCGAAGATGAACTGACCGACGCGCGATGTCTTGAAGCTGCGGTGAGAGAAATAGCGATGATAAAAGCCGGTGATGGCGAACATGCGGACGACGTACAGCGCCAGGGTGACGACAAACGCGGCCCAGCTGAAGCCCACCCAGATGACCGCGAGACAGGCCGCGTGCATCAACAGAAAGGGTATGACCCGGGCCCAGTCGATGTGTCGGCTCGACTCCCGTTGCGGCACGGCATCGATCGGCCGGGTCGCAAAGTCGCTGTTGCCGAACCAACGCGTCAGCTCCCGGCCCACGCGTACCGTCGGCGGCTCTACCACGATTTCATTTTCCGGAGTCATCTTCCTTCCTGTGATTGTAATGCCGCGATACGTTCATCGAGGGGCGGATGACTCATGAACAACCGCATGAACCCATTCGCGCTTCCGGTGTTGATACCGAACGCCTGCATTTGCTGCGGCATCGGCTCCCCCTGGCTGCGCTTCAACGCCTGCAGCGCGCCCACCATGCTGCCGGTGCCGGCAAGATCGGCGCCGCCGCGATCGGCGCGAAACTCACGCCGCCGCGATCGGCGCGAAACTCACGCCGCCGCGAATACCAACTCACGATCATGCTGGCGAAGATTCCGAGCACGATCTGCGCCACCATGGTCGTCAGAAAGAATCCGATACCGGAATCCTCCCGCTCATTCTTGAACAGCGCGCGGTCGACGAAACTACCGATGATTCGTGCCAGAAATATGACGAAGGTATTTAGCACACCCTGCAGCAGCGCGAGCGTAACCATATCACCATTCGCCACATGGCTCATTTCGTGACCCAGTACCGCCTCGATCTGTTCCCGCGACATGTTGCGCAGCAGGCCGCTGCTCACGGCCACCAAGGCCGCATTGCGCCGGGCGCCGGTGGCGAACGCGTTCATCTCCTCGGCCTCGAATATGCCCACCTCCGGCATGCCGACATGAACCTGTTCGGCCCAGCGGGCCACCGTGGCGAGCAGCCATCGCTCCACCTCCGACTGCGGCGCCGTGATCACGCGCACGCCCATCATGCGCTTGGCAGTCCATTTCGACAGCGCCAGCGATATCAGCGCGCCGCCGAAGCCGAATATGGCGGCAAAGACCAGCAGACCGCCCAAGCCCCCGCCCGCCAAACGCACGCCGAAAACCTGCTCGATGATGAATACCACCAGCGTGAGCAGGGCCAGCACGGCCAAGTTGGTCACGATGAACAGGAAAATGCGCTTCATAAGCCTTTTCTTTGGGGAAACTATCCACAATATGGTAACGCGGCCTAAGGTTAGGTCGGGACGATCTGGTTCATTTCAAGCGCGCACTCGAGGTTCAAAGCCGTCGAGCTTCGCTCCGTTGTGCGACCGCCGCCCGGACGGACTAAGCTATGTCCCGGTAATGTATGGATTTAATCGCGTAAAGGGTGGGCATGCAATATAGGGACTACTACGAGGTCTTGGGCGTGGCGCGCGGCGCCGACGCGGATGCGGTGAAACGCGCCTATCGGAAGCTGGCGCGCAAGTACCATCCTGACGTCAGCAAGGAAAAGAACGCCGAGAGCAAATTCAAAGAGGTTCAGGAGGCCTACGAGGTACTGCGCGACCCGGAGAAGCGGGCGGCCTACGATCAGCTGGGGCGCGACTACCGAACCGGCCAGCAGTTCCGCCCGCCACCGGATTGGGGGCAGCGATTCGGGCACTCCGCCGGCAGCCAGCGCTTCTCGGATCTCAACGGCTTCAGCGATTTTTTTTCCAGTCTTTTTGGCGGTGCGGCAGGAGCGCCGCCGCCGGAGGCGGATGCGGGTTACCTCGAGGTCTCCGTCGAGGAGGCTTTCACGGGGACGAAGCGGCGGGTCGCGCTCAATGAGGGCGCGCAGGTGCGTGCGCGCGCACTCGATGTCCAAATTCCGCCCGGGGTCACCGACGGGCAGTCGTTGCGCATTCCCGCGGCGGGGGGCGGCCCGTCGCTGATATTCCGGATCAAACTGCGTCCGCATTCCCTGTATGTGCCGCAGGGCAAGGACGTGCAGATCGAATTGCCCTTGGCCCCGTGGGAGGCCGCCTTGGGCGCCAAGGTGGCCGTGCCCACCCTCGGCGGCACGGTCGAATTGACGGTGCCCGCCGGAGCACAGTCGGGCCAGAAATTGCGGTTGCGCGGGCGGGGTTTGCCCGGCACTCCGCACGGCGATCAAATCGTCAGCATCAAGCTGGTCACGCCGGCGGCTCAGTCGGCCCAGGCCAAGCAGGCCTACGAACGGATGAAGAGCGAATTTAATTTCGATCCGCGTGCCGGCTGGCCGTAGGATCTGCGCGCGGCCGGCGTAGGGTGCTAACCGTCGCCGATTTCGTCGGCACCGTCCGCGGTCACGCCGAGGTTGCCGTCCGAGAGATGCGCCGCGGCCGCCTGTACGCTTTGTGGCTTGACGAACAGCGCCGACACCTCGGGGTGAGCGCTGCGAACGCGGGCCTCCAATTCGACCACCGCCCGCTCGATCTCCGGGGCGCGCAAATGATCGTAGAAATCGAGGCTCAGGGTCGCGATCACATTGCGCGGCGCGAGCTGTACGGTCACGATGCTGTTGGCCTTGCACACGCCCGCGATACCGGCCGCCGTGCGCATAATGGCATCGCTCAAACTGGGATCGGCGCGTTCGCCGATCAGCAGCGCCTTGGATTCCCGGGCCAGCAATCCGGCCACTCCTGCCAGGATGACCGCGATGACCAATGAGGCCGCACCGTCCCATCGGGTATCCCCGGTCAGTATCGCCGCCGCGGTGCCCGCGGCCGCCGCACCTATGCCTAAGATGGCGGCGGTGTCCTCGAAGACCACGATGAACGTGGGCGGGTCCTTCGAGCGCCTGAAGGCCTCCCACCAGCCCCGGTACCGCTCCGCCGCACGGAAGGCGCGCATGCCCACCCACCAGGATGCGCCTTCGAACCCCAGCGACACCGCCAGCACGATGAAAATCACGGCGGGCCGCTCGATGGGCGTCGGATGAAGCAGCCGATCCACGCCCTCGTAGACCGACACTCCCGCGCCCAGCGCGAAAATGAGCAGGGCCACGACGAAGCTCCAGAAATAGAGTTCGCGGGCGTAGCCGAATGGGTGCACCCGGTCGGCGGGCCGCTGCGAGCGCTCGATTCCGTACAGCAGCAACAGCTCGTTGACCGTATCGACCAGGGAATGCACCGCCTCGCTCAGCATGGCGGCGGAACCCGTGACTGCGGCGGCGACGAACTTCGAGGCGGCGACCAGCACATTGCCGGCCAGCGCCGACCAGACGGCCGCATTGGTGCCTGTTTTGGCCATGCTATCTTGAAGAATCCCGGGGCGGCCCCATTTCGCTCTTGGAAAACCGCTCGCCCGCGTTTCACCGCCGCTCGAGCGTATCTGTAGAACAACCTAGATTGTAAGGGCCATGACCACCGAAACACAGCCGCAGACCCGAGAGTTCCAAGCCGAAACCAAGCAAGTATTGCGATTGGTGATTCATTCTCTGTATTCGCACAAGGAGATTTTCCTGCGCGAGCTCATCTCCAATGCCTCCGATGCCTGCGAGAAGCTGCGTTTCGAGGCTTTGGCCAAGCCGGATCTATTGGGCTCGGACGAGCTGGCCGTCACGCTGGTTCCGGACCCGGCCGCCGGAACCCTCACGGTCAAGGACAACGGTATCGGTATGAGCGAGGCCGAAGTGATCGACAATCTCGGGACCATCGCCCGTTCGGGAACCAAGCGATTTCTCGAGGCGTTGAGCGGCGATTCGGCCAAGGATGCGCAGCTGATCGGCCAGTTCGGAGTGGGGTTCTATTCGGCGTTCATCGTCGCCGACAAGGTCACGGTTCTGACCAAGCGCGCCGACGCCCCGGGTGTGCGCTGGGACTCGGACGGCGAGGGTCAGTACCTGATCCAGGCCGACGGCAAGACGGACCGCGGCAGCGAAGTGATCCTGCACCTGCGCGAGGAGGACAAGGAGTTCCTGGAGCCGGCGCGCATCAAGGAGCTGGTGCGGAAGTACTCGGATCACTTGAGCCTGCCCGTCATCCTCAAGACCGGCGACACCCAAGAGACGGTCAATCAGGCCAAGGCATTCTGGACGCGCCCCAAGTCTGAGCTCACCGAAGACGAATATCAGGCCTTCTACAAGCACATTACCCACGATTCCGAGAGCGCCAGGGCCTGGGCGCACAACAAGGTCGAAGGCAATATCGAATACACCTCACTCCTGTACCTGCCTAAACGGGCCCCCTTCGATTTGTTCGAGCGCGAGCAGAAGCGCGGCATCCAACTCTACGTCAGGCGTGTGTTCATCATGGACAAGGCGGCGGAATTGCTGCCGCCCTACCTGCGATTCATGCGCGGATTGGTCGACACCGCCGATCTGCCCCTGAACGTGTCGCGCGAGCTGCTGCAAAACAATCGCACCGTCGAGAAGATCAAGTCCGCGCTCATCAGGCGTGCGCTCGAACTGCTCGAAGATATGGCCGCTGAAAAACCCGCGGAGTATGCCGAATTCTGGAGGAGCTTCGGCGTGGTGCTGAAGGAAGGCATCATCGAGGATCCGGCCCAGAAGGAGCGCATCGCCAAGCTGCTGCGCTTCCATTCGACCGCCGCCTCCGGCGATGCGCCGGACGTCACGCTCGAGCAATACGTATCGCGCATGAAACCGGATCAGAAGGCCATCTACTACCTGACCGCCGATTCGCTCGCCGCCGCGCGCAACAGTCCGCACCTGGAAGGCTTTCGCGCCAAGAACGTGGAGGTGCTGCTGCTCACCGACCGCATCGACGAGTGGGTGGCCAGCCATCTGCACGAATTTGCCGGCAAGCCGCTCGCGAATGTCGCGAGCAGCGCCGCCGACGTGGAGTCGGCCATCGAGACTCCGGAGAAGGCCGCCGCGGAATCCGCCTTCAAGGACACCGTGGAGCGGCTGGGCAAGGTCCTCCTCGGCAAGATCGCGAGCGCCCAGGTGTCCGCGCGCCTGACCGACTCGCCCGCGGTGCTCATCGCCGGCGAGTTCGGTATGAGCCTGCGCATGAACCGCATTCTCAAGCAGGCCGGACAGAACAATCCCTTTGCCACACTGCCCATTCTCGAATTGAATCCGAAGCATCCCTTGGCTCTACGCCTGCGGGATACCGCCGACGATGCGGCCTTCGCGGACCTGGCTCATGTGCTGTACGACCAAGCCATGCTGGCGGAGGGAGGCGAATTGGACGATCCGGCGATCTTCGTTCGCCGAGTCAACCGCCTGATCGTCGAAG
>Ga0210391_10000297_pt1 | contig 57039 bp, 56 predicted proteins | sample IncBWC12OmetaG_FD_160573 | JGI IMG/M metagenome (GOLD analysis project Ga0210391, IMG submission 160573) | Forest soil microbial communities from Barre Woods Harvard Forest LTER site, Petersham, Massachusetts, United States - Inc-BW-C-12-O ...
CTGATTCAGGAAAAGCTCGTCTGGATGATCACCGAGATCACCAAGGCGCAGTTTCTGGCACTGCAGGTCGGACGGCTGAAGGACCAAGGCCGCGTGCATCCATCGCACATTTCAATGCTCAAAATGAACAATGTCTGGATGGCGCGCGAAACCGCTCGCCTCGCGCGGGAAATCCTGGGCGCCAACGGCATCGTGGACGACTACGTGATCATGCGCCACATGAACAATCTCGAATCGGTCTTCACCTACGAAGGCACGCACGATATCCACAAGCTCGTGATCGGCGAGCGTATCACCGGCATCTCCGCCTTCATCTAAACCGGGGCACAGGGCGACCCGAAAATGGGCGCTGCGGCTAGGCGTTTGGACTATCATTAGCAAACAGGCGCGGCTCTTGCCTCAAATTCAAGCTCACTCTCCGGGGGGAAGTATGGAACGTGCTTTGAGTCTGGAATTTCTGCGCGTGGTGGAATCGGCGGCGATTGCATCGGCCCGCACCATGGGCCTGGGCGACGGCCACAAGGCTGACCAGGCGGCCGTCGAATCGATGCGCTCCGAGATGGAAACAGTCAACATGAACGGCACCATCGTGATCGGCGAAGGCGAGCGCGATCAGGCGCCCATGCTCTACATCGGCGAAAAGGTCGGCGCGGGAAACAAGACGAAGAACCCCAGCTTTCCGTCAGTCGACATCGCCGTCGATCCGCTCGAGGGAACGAATCTGTGCGCCACAGGCGCGCCGAACTCCATCACCGTACTGGCGGCCAGCGAATCCGATGGGCTGCTACATGCGCCCGATCTCTATATGGAAAAGATCATCGTCGGCCCCAGCTGCCGCGGAGCAGTCGAGCTCGACGCGCCGGTCGAACACAATCTTCGGCTGGTAGCGAAGCGGCTCGAGCGCGACGTGGAAGACTTGGTCGTGATGGTCCTCGATCGTCCTCGCCACGAAAAAATCATTCGCGATATCCGCAAGACGGGCGCGCGAATCCGGCTGATCTCGGACGGGGACCTCTCCGCCGGCATCAGCACCGCACTCATGGGCTCCGGCGTTCACGTGGTGATGGGCACGGGCGGCGCTCCCGAGGGGGTTCTGACCGCGGCCGCCCTGCGCTGCTTGAACGGCCAAATCATCGCCCGGCTGGTGGTGAAGAACCCCGAGCATGAAGAACGCCTGGCGGCCATGGGCGTAAAGGACGCCAAGAAAATTTACGACACCGCCGACCTCGCTCCGGGCAAGAAGATTATTTTCGCCTGCACGGGCGTCACCGACGGCAGCCTGCTGCGCGGCGTGCGATTCTTCGGCGACGGCACGCGGACATCTTCTCTGGTCATGACGCTCGATCAGAGGCAGATCCGGTTCATCGATTCCGTACATATGGAGCATGGTTCGGACGTAAGGGTTCGCGTCAATTAACGGAAGAGAATGAGAGGGAAAATACAACGGCCGGGCGCGCACGGAGTACGCGCCCGGCCGATTCTGTTTTCGCGCTACAGCAGCAGCCCGCTGCGGCCGCTCTAGCGATGAAGCCCAGAAGGGATATGCCCGCCTTGCGCCGTACGGCGAGGCACACCCGTCGGCATTCGGTCGGAAGTCTGCGGCGGCATCGGGCGCACCATATGATTAGTGCTGACGTGCTCGCTGATCGCCTGCAGCCTCTTCAGAATGCCCTGCCACTGCGTCCAATCCAGCTGCCGCAAGAACGGACGAAGACCTTGAATGAAAGGATCCTCGAGCACCGTTTCGCCGTTTGTCTCCGGAACGAAGAAGCGATTCAGCCCGACTCCAAGTGCTTCAGCAATTTTTTCGAGCGTGCCGAGGCTGGGGGTCATCTGTCCGCTTTCGATACGGGACAAATACGAACGTGATACGCGCGAGCGGGCCTGTAGCTGGCTCTGCGTCATACCGCGCGATTCTCGCAACTGCCGTATGCGCTGGCCGATGTTTTCCACCGTCTCTCGATTCGGCCAGTTCTCGAACAATTGCCGGTCATCCCCGGGCAAGTCTTGTGGCGACGGCGTCGGAATGACAAACGTCACCTTTGGGGGCAGTAAACGCAGGCAACGACGGCAATTTCCCGTGCGCGTGCGGTACTGCACCAACCCGCAAACTTGACAACGGATGACTTCTCGGTCCATATCCATACTAGTTGCTGTATTTTCTTTTTCCGCCACCGGTCTCCTCGCAGACTATTCCGGCGATGCGAAAGGGGAGGATCGGACGACTACCTCAGGGGGAAGGCAGAAACGGCGCGCAACGCATTCTCCATAGGGTGCCATTTCTTGTCAAGCCTTTTCTCCCTGTGCCCCGCAGATGATTCTAGTCCCCTGTCAAAGCCGAATTCAAATGAAACGCATGGCCGCGCCAACCAAGCGGCGAACCGCCTTCGCCTTCAGGCGAAACTGCGATCTGTGTCCGGCCGATACCCCGCAGCGGACATATTTTCGCCGCTTTTCACTGTGCTATGATGAAACATCTCGGCCACGAATCGCTCATTGGGGGGAAATTGCGGATTTGTAGATGCGGTAAAATGGCGATGGCCACGTTCGCCATCGTCGGCGCCACGTGGGCGAGCGTACCCGTTCACGCGCAGGCGAAAGGCTCGCAGTCGCTCGAAAGCGCGTTTCGCGAGCTGGACGCCCGGGCCAAGGATTTCCACAGCGTCTCTGCCGACATCGAACGCACCAAAGTAACCGTCGTCGTCAACGACAAATCCACAGAATCGGGTACCATCAAGGTCCGCGGAGATCGCATGCTGCTTGATCTTACGGCTCCCGACCCGCGCACCATTCTCCGCACGGGAGACAGCCTGTTCGTCTACACGCCAGGCCTGAAACGCGTCGAGGAATATAACCTCGGCAAGAATCGCGCGCTCCTGGACCAATTCCTTCTGCTGGGGTTTGGGACCGATAGCAACGAAATGCGGAAAAGCTATCTGGTGACGTACATGAAGGAAGACAAGATCGACGACCGCAAGGCGGTCGAACTCGAACTGACGCCGAAAATGGAAGCGGTTCGCAGCCAGATCTCCAAAATCCAGATCTGGCTGGACGAATCGACCTGGCTGCCTGCCCAACAGGAATTCTTCGAGGCGGGTTCGGGTGATTATTCCATTGTGAAGTATTCGAAGATCGTGCGGAATCCGGACCTGCCAGATTCACAGTTCAAACCGCACTGGCCCAAGGGCACGGAGCGCATCCACCCACAGGGCTGAGCGGCTCCGACTGGCTCTAAACGGCGCTCTCCCGCCTTGTGTTCTCTTCTAGTTTTTCGCCGATTTGCCTTCGTGTTCCAGCAGCGCCTTCTTGCGGCTGATTCCCCATCGGTATCCGGCCAAGTTCCCGTCGCGGCGCACCACGCGATGGCAGGGCACCACGACGGAGACTGGATTCGTGGCGCATGCGCGCGCCACTGCGCGGATCGCTTGCGGGCGTCCGATCGCTCGCGCAACCTCCGTGTAAGTCTTTGTCGCCCCGTACGGAATCTTGCGCAGTTCTTCCCAGACGCGGCGCTGAAAAGCCGTACCCTGCACATCGGTCGGAAGATCCAGGTGCGGTTCCTGCCCGCGCAGATGCGCCAGGATCTTGCCAACACGTTCGCCAAGGCTTCCGTCTTCCCTCTCGCGCCCGCTCACACCTTCCTCCACAGTCAGATGAGCCGCCGGATACTCCTTCCGGAGCGCAGCTCTCAGCGCGGCGCCCGATTCGCCCAAATAGAGGGCGCTGATGCCTCGGTCCGTGGCGGCAACGAGCAATCTCCCCAACGGCGAATCAACAATCGTGTAATGAATATCCATTCCGGCGCCGCCGCGCCCATATTCGGCGGGTGTCATCCCCAGATGCCACGGCGCGCGTTCGTAAAGCCGGCTCGAAGAGCCGTATCCTGCTTCGTACAATGCAGTCGTCACGTTATCTCCTTTTTTCAAATTCGATTTCAGCCGCCCCATGCGCTGTACATCGGCGTACTGGCGCGGCGTAATGCCCATCGCGGTCCGAAATGCGCGATCGAGCTGATGAGGGCTCATCCCTGCGGACTTGCCAAGTGCCGCGAGCGTGAGCTGCGCGTCGCTGCGCAGATCGATACCCGGGTCGGCCTCGACGTGTGCCTCGATTTCGCGGCAGACGCGAGCGACTGTCGCGATCCGGGCATCCCGCATCGGGACCGTACGCGGCCGGCAACGACGGCATTCGCGAAATCCGCTCTGCTCCGCGGCTTCGGGAAGCGGAAAGAACAGCACTTGCTCGCGGCGCGGCTTGCGTGACGGGCAAGACGGACGGCAATAGATGCCCGTCGATCGCACGGCGTACACAAACGATCCGTCCGCGCGGCGGTCGCGAGACTCGACGGCGCGCCATTGGGAAGCGCTCGGGCCACCTAGGGCGCCTGTTTTCGCCTCGCTTGACCTTCTAAGCATCTTCTAACCTTTCCCCTCGAACGGTTCCAACGCCCTCACAATAGCGGAGGTTCAAAACGGGGGCTATCCGATTCTCACGGTCAATATCCGGGCACTCGACGCTGCATCCGGCACCGGAAGCTCATTGTTTTTGCGCCGATACGGTTGCTCGGGGAGGGTTGCATGATAGGACACTTTTTTCTCTGGCCCAGGTTGAACCTTTCGCCGGCGTCGAGCATATTCGTTCAACCTGAACGGGGGTCGTTCACGGGCATTCAGGCAGTTTCTTGGGGGTTGTCCGATGGGAGCTGTGCCGGAACGGGATGATCGCGCCGATTTCTCTCCAGCACGTGAGGATGCAAGTCGCACGGAATCTGTACCATCGCTGACAGGCAAACCCGGGCCGAGGCGTTTCGCCCGCGTGCCCACGCATACGATCGGCGTCGCCGCTGAACGCCGCCGCTACCCGCGCGCTTCGCTTTCCCTTCCACTTCGCCTCACGCGCATCGGCGAGGCAGTCGAGCCCGTTCCCGTCTCACTCGTCACGCGCAATATCAGCTCGAGCGGAGTCTATTTTCTCGCCCCGCGCGTCATCGAGCCTGGGATGGCCATCGAACTCGAAGTCGCCCTCGTCGACCGGCCGCTCGGCTTCGGCCGCGTGCAGATGTGCACGGCAGCTCACGTGGTGCGCGCCGAAGACACCGACACCCCGGGCTGGAGAGCCTACGCTGCGAGCTTCGACGATTTCGCGCTCGAACGCGACGATTTTCTGCCGATGCGCTACAAAGTCGGCTAGTCCGCTTCGATCCGAATCCGCTCCTTCTTACATCTGATACGATCCTTGTCGTATGGGTCGAACGCCCTTTCAGGCTCGCGTGGTGCTCTTCGACTGGGACGGCACGATCCTGAATTCTTACGCCGCGGACCAGCACGCCTACCTCTCGATGTTTCGTGCGCTGGGAATTGCCTGGGGCGCGAGCGAAATCGACCGCCATTATTCACCCGACTGGTATCGCGTCTATCGCGCGGCACGAATTCCAAAATTGCATTGGGAGCGCGCCGATCGGCTCTGGCGCACGGCCTATAGCGCGGAGCGGCCGCTGCTACTGGCCGGTGCGCGAACGACCCTGCGAGTCCTGGCACGCCGCTTCGAGCTCGGAATCGTGACCGCCGGCAGCCGCGGGCGTGTGCGCCGGCAGTTGCGCGACTTCGGCCTACGCGATCACTTTTCGGCGTGTATCTTCAGCGAAGATACCGCTCGCAAGAAGCCACACCCGGCCCCGCTCCACCTGGCGCTGGCGCGGATGCGCGCCAAGCCCGAGGAGTGCGTCTACGTGGGCGATGCACCCGCCGATATTGAAATGGCACGCCGAGCCGGGGTGCGTGTGATCGGCGTACTCGGTCCCTTCCCTTCGGCGGCGCAAATTCGATCAGCGCGGCCGGACTTGCTGCTGCCTTCCATTCGGGAACTTCCCGGGTACCTGCGGACCGCGGATTAGTTACGAGGCGCAGCGGGTAGAGCAGCTGGAGTCGGCGCGGAGCCGGGCGTTGCCGATGCGTTTGGCTTGAACCCGCTCGAGCGGATCACCAGCCGCAACTGGAATTGATCGTCGCCTGAGCCCAGATAATCGTCGGAAGTCGTATAAGTCGGCAGCCAGTATTTATCCTGAAAATTCTCCCGATACGTCTCGAACAGATCGAACGGCAGCTTGGCGCCTTCGTCGAGCAGCTCCGTCACGAATTTCCCGTAGGTTTCGACGATGGCGAGATCGTGGTCGTCCACGAATACGACGCCTTGAAACAGGCGCTGTGTGCGGCTTAGCTGCTTCGGCTTCACCTGGAAAACATAGGTGTTAAGCTCATCGAGCTTCTGTTGCCCGGCGTAGAGAAAATCGTAATTCGCAACCTGGTCCGATGTCAGAAAAAAAATCGGAAGCGTGGTGATCGTGCGCACATCCTCAAACGAATAGTGCGTCAGCTTGAGATTTGATTCCGGAGGTTTTACCACGCGCCACATGCGCTGGCCGTCGGGCCGCGTGTATTCCTCGCCCGTCACCGTGAACTTTCCGCCGGGCGTCGACAGCTCCTCGATGCGAATCGTCTGCATGAAATCGTACGTCTCGTATACTTTTCGCGCCGCGTCTTCCGCCGCTGCCAATCGCCGGACGATTTCCTGCTGCGGGATCGGCGGCGGACCCGGGTGCGGCACCGAGGGAATGCGCTTCACTTCGTACTTCGGGGGAGGCGCGATCGGACCTTGGCCATCGCCCTGCGCGCGTACGACGGCCGAGCCCAGCGCAAGCGCGACGGCAGTAAGTGCCGCAATGACGGGCATCTTGGTCCGATGATGGCCTGGGGACATTTTAGAAATTAGATGCGCCTTCGCGCCGCGGCGTTCGGCTCAATCGCGCTGCATCTCGGACGGAAAATATCACAATGCCTTCGAAACCAGCCTCAAAAAGACACAGTCGCCGCGCCTGCGGCTGGGTTAAAATCGCGCGTTTGCTGGCCCCGGGCGGACTACGCCGTGCAACAAGAGCAACAGGCTAAGCGCTTCTACGTGAGCGGAACCGTGCAAGGCGTCGGCTACCGCTATTTCGTCGAACGAGGCGCGCGTTATCTGAAACTGGCGGGATACGTCCGAAATCTTCGCGACGGCCGCGTCGAAGTATACGCGATCGGAGGGTCCGCCGCGCTCGCGTCGCTCCGCGAAAATCTCGAGCGAGGGCCGCAGGGCTCCTCCGTCACCGGCGTGAGCGAACAACCGGCAGAGATGGATCCTGGATTTGCGGATGCGTTCTCGATCGAGTATGACGATTAAACTCACCACGAGGAGACGATGGGCGACCTGAGAAAACTGATCCGCGAAATTCCCGATCACCCGAAGCCGGGAATCTTGTTTTATGACCTGACCACGCTGCTTCAGGATGGAAAGGGGTTTCACGAGCTGGTCGACCAGCTCTGCGGGCATTACGGCGGACAAAAAGTCGACATCGTCGCCGGAATCGAAGCGCGCGGATTTATTTTCGCTCCGGCCCTGGCCTACCGCCTCGGCGCCGGATTTATCCCCGTGCGCAAGCCGAAAAAACTGCCGTGGAAGACAGCCTCGGTGACTTATCAGCTCGAGTACGGCACCGATCAGCTCGAAATTCATCAGGATGCCGTGAAGAAAGGCCAGCGCGTGTTGCTGTGCGACGATCTGCTCGCCACCGGCGGCACCGCCGCCGCTGCCATCGATCTCGTCCGTCAACTCGGTGGTGAAATCGTCGGCGCAGCCTTCGCCGTCGAACTGAATTTCCTCAACGGCCGCAAGAAATTGGCGGGTGTGGACGTTTTCTCTCTGCTGAAATACGACAGCTAACCGCGCCGTTGGCGAACCGCCTCGAACAGCATGATGCCGGCGGCCACCGACACATTGAGCGACCGCACCGGCCCCTGCGTCGGAATCGACACCAGAAAATCGCAGCGCTTGCGCGTCAGCTCGTGCAGCCCTTCGCCCTCGCGCCCCAGCACAATTCCGACGGAAGCCTTCAAATCCACTTCCGTGTGCGTTTTTTCCGCGCGCTCGTCCAGACCCACCAGCCAGTAACCGGCTTCCTTCATTTCCTCCATCGCGCGCACCAGATTCTTCACGCGCGCCACCGCTAGATGCGCCAGCGCGCCCGCCGACGCGCGTTCCACCGTATCGCTCAATCCGGCCGCCCGCCGCTCCGGAATCACAATCCCCTGCGCGCCCGCGGCCAGCGACGTGCGCACGATCGCTCCCAGATTATGAGGATCTTCGATGCCGTCCAGCAGCACGAGCAGCCCGTTCCCGCCTTTCGCGGCGAGCAAATCCTCCAACTCAACGGCCGGCTTGGCCGCGCCCAGCGCCGCAATTCCCTGATGTTCGCGCGTCCCCGTGGCCCGGTCGATCTGCTGGCGATCCTCAAACCGCAGCGGCACCCCGCGCGATTTCGCCAGCCGCACCACTTCCTCGAGGCGTTCGCCGTGCCGGCCCCTCGCGATCAAAATCCGATCCAGCGGACGCGCGGCCGCAAGCGCCTCTTCGACGGCATGAAATCCAGTGATCCAGTTCATCGGTGCGGTAGGCATGACAAATCAATCCAGCGCAGCGCAGAATTCCAGCATCCGCTGCCGCGTTCCCTTCACCGGCGCGGCAAACCGCAGTTTCGCCGCGGCATCCAGCAGCAAAATCACGCGGTCCAGTTCCCCATTGCCGGCCGCGCCTGCCAGCGCTACGCGAATCGGATGAAACATGTCGCGGCTGCGATAGGGCAGCGCCGCTTTCATTCCGTCCACAATTTCCTTCAGCCGATCGGAATCCACGTCGCCGCCCGACAGCACGCGATGCGCAAGTTCGCGAATCACATCGCGCGCCCCGTCCCCTACCAGCACCGCCTGGTTCGCAGGCTGGCGCAGAATCGCACCGGCGTCGTAGCCGAAAACCAGCGCCAGCAGGTTTTCGAGCCCCGCGCGACACGCCGCATGCGGTCCCAGCAACTCGGCTGCTCGCGCGAACCACATTTGCAAAGCAGTCTGCGACTCCCCTGTCGCATTCTCGGAGCTCAGCCAGCCTCGTTGGCCCAAAATCGCAGCAACATCCTCGGAAGTAGAAGAACCGGCGGTTGAAGGAGCTTCGGGTGGTGTGCCGGACGACATGGCCTTAGTGCTGGCTCAGCGTGGCGACAGCGTGCGCCGCAATCGCCTCGCCGCGCCCCACGGCGTCCACGCCTTCGTTGGTCTTGGCCTTCAGATTGATTTCATCCGTGGTGATCCCCAGCGCCTTTGCCAGCGCTTTTTTCATTTCTGGGAAGTGCGGGCCCAGCTTCGGCCGCTCGCAGACCACGATTGCGTCGATATTTACGATCCGAAACCGCTCATTCGTCAAATGACTGCGAATATGCTCCAGAAAAATCAGGCTCGAAGCGCCCTTCCACTTCGGATCCGTATCCGGAAAATGCGTGCCGATATCACCCTGGCCTGACGCTCCCAGCAGCGCGTCGCAGATCGCATGGCAGAGCACATCACCGTCGGAATGCCCCTGCGAGCCTTTATCAAACGGCACTTCGACGCCGCCGATCATGAGCTTGCGCCCCTCGACCAGGCGGTGCAGATCGTAGCCGATTCCAGCGTAGTTCATCCCAGTGGCCTGTTGGACGGAGTTCCCTGCTGCGGTGGAGTGCGCCGATTTCGCATACGGCTGAACATGAAAACAGCAAGAACAGCGATCACCAGCAGCGGCGCGATGTTGATCAGCAAAGAAGTCGCGCTCGCCGGATTCGCGCCCATCCCCTCCCGAACATCGATCGTCGCACCTTGTTCCCGGAGCCGCTGTAACAGATCGATAACCGCCTGGTTCGGGATGGTGGCCGTGAAATTCTGCACGGGCTGCCGAAGTTGGCCCTGAATCTGGGTGCTGCTGCGGGATTCCAAGAGCCTCGCCGACCCAATATTGTTCTTCTCCACCTGGCTCATGAAATCCGAATCGCTCATCTCGATCGCGCCGGGTGTGTTCGGCGACTTGCTGCTGACGAGCCACAACACGGCCGCGAGCGCGACCATCATCAACGAGAAGAGCGACATCCGCAGAGCTGGCGTCAGAGCCGGCCGTCGCGGCTGATTGGGGGCGAACGTCATGCCTTCACCGCCCTTCGCTCCTGCTGCAGATAAAACCGCGCCAGATCCATATCTGAAGGCCGCGTGATCTTGATGTTGCGTTCCGATCCCTGCACCACAAACACATCGTGACCGAATCGTTCGACGAGCGCCGATTCGTCCGACGCCGTGACGTCATCCTGCTGCGCCTTGCGAAACGCATCGCGCAGCAGGGCATAGGAAAACGCCTGCGGAGTCTGCGCCAGCACGATGCGCTCGCGCGGCACCGTCGCTGAAATCAGCGCCACATCTTCGGGGAGGCTCGCCCGCTTCACTTCTTTCACCGTATCGATCGCCGGGGTTCCCAGGATCGCCGCGCCCCGAGCCCGCACCTCCGCGATCAGGCGCTCGATCTGCTCGCGCGTCACGAACGGCCGCACCGCATCGTGCACCAGGACGATTTCCGTCGAAGGATCGACCTGGGCTAGCGCGTTGGCCACGGACTGCTGCCGCGTGTCCCCGCCGTGCACCACGCGTGCCGGCCGCCCCAGCGCCGCCTTGGCCACTTTATCCTGCAGCGACATCACGTCGTCGGCCCGCGTCGAGATCAGAAAATCGGTGATCGCAGGACACGACGCCAGCCGCCGCAGGGTGAAAATAATCAGCGGCATGCCGTCGAGCTCGAGGAACTGCTTCGGCTGATCCGCGCCCATGCGCGTGCCAAGCCCGGCAGCCGGAACGATTGCAGCAATGCGCGTCATGGAAGCTTAGGAGTCTATCGCAATTGTCGTGCAGGTGCGAATGAACAGGGTCAGTTCCGAGCGACGATCTCGAGATTTTCAGCCTCGACCCAGATCGCATCCATGTACGCTTTTGCTCCGAGGACGCGGCCTAGGGGAAGGCACGCCAAAGCAATATCGAGTCCCTCGGGACGTTCAGCCTCTTCCACTCGGAAAACCCTCCCCGGGCATTTCTCAAACAGCGTTCGGGTCTGCAATCCCCGGCATCGTCGTCGACATCGGCAGGAATCCCAATCAGCCGAACGTTGCCGCCTGAATTCATGGAAGCGATCGGGGCGCGGACCACATCGTTTCGGCAAACACGTTCTAGGATCGCCCGGATTCAGGATAAAGCGGCCGAGGCGGCCGCTCGCCGCCGTGCGTCGGCCCTTCGCCGCGACCCGCACCCGTCCCCTCCGACGACGAAGGAACCGGACGCGGAGCCTGCTGCTCGCCGCGCTCGTCGTACCGCCCGAATATCATCTTGCCTGCGGTCGTCTGGTGAACCGACGTGACGCTGATGTCCACGGTCTTGTTGATCATCTTGCGCGCGCCGTCGACCACCACCATCGTGCCGTCGTCCAGATACGCCACGCCCTGGTTGTACTCTTTGCCTTCGCGCAAAATAAAGACGCGCATGATCTCGCCTGGCAGCACCACCGGCTTCAACGCGTTCGCCAGCAGGTTCACGTTCATGATCTCGATCCCCTGCAGCGTGGCCACCTTATTCAGATTGAAATCGTTGGTCACCACTTTCGCGTTGTAGCGCTTCGCCAGCTCGATCAGCTTCATGTCCACGTCGGGAATGTGCTGAAAATCGTCCTCGGCGATCTGTACCTCAAGGTGCGGCATCTTCTGGATGCGCTGCAGCACTTCCAGGCCGCGACGCCCGCGCTGACGCTTGAGCGGATCGGCCGAATCGGCCACCAACTGGAGCTCGCGCAACACGAAATGCGGAATAATGATCGTCCCGTCCAAGAACAGCGCCTCGGCAATATCGCCCACGCGCCCGTCGATGATCACGCTCGTGTCCAGCAGCTTCATCGAATGACCCGTGGACTTCTCGCTGCCAAACACGCCGCCGAACGCCTGCAGGTTCAGCATGTCGCCCTTGTTCGCGCCGAGCACCATCCCGAAGTAAGCCATCACCAAAAATACGGCCAGGCTGAAAAACGATCGCGTGCTCTCCGGCATCGTCGTGTGCGTGAAGATCAGCGACGTCAGATAGGCGCAGAGCAGGCCCAGAATCGATCCGGACGTGGCCCCGATCAGCCGCCGCAGGCTGATGCGTTGCAGCCGCGTCTCGAAAAAGATCACCGCAAACGCGAATAGCAGGCCGGCTACGGCGCCCATTTCCTTCGAAATGCTGAACGGACGGAAGTGATATCCCACAACCACGCAGACCGTCGTAAAGACGATCTTCAGCGCCAGCATGTCCCAGAAGGAACCAGATCGCTCTTGAGTGGAATGGATGACCGCAGGAGGACGGGCAGGCGGCGTATCTATACTCGCCCCGGCCGGAATGCGGCCGTGCGCGTGCGAAGGCTTTGCCATGGTCTCACCCTATGAACGTATAAAAATTATGAGTCAGCGTGGACCCACGTTTCTGTTCGCCGGCGTCTCGAATATGAGTTTTCGGAGCCGGATATGAAATCAAGCCGGATATCAATCAAAAACTATATGAGATGCCAGTATAGCACCGTGCGCAAAGAGGGAGTCAACGCCGAGCGGTGTCAAAGCCGGAAGTTGCGTTAAACGTAATAGCGGGGCACCCGGAGTCCCAGCGCGCACAGCAGGTCCGAAGTGACGGTTCCGATCTCGGCGGCCACATCCGACACCTTGATTTCGGAGTTTCCGTCGCGTCCGTAGAGCGTCACCACGTCGCCCAGCTGCGCATCGGGCACCCCGGTCACATCGAGCGTGGTTAGATCCATAGAGATCGCGCCGACGAGCGGCACGGGCCGGCCGCGCAGGAGCGCGCAGCCGCGATTCGTCCGCTGGCGCAGGATACCGTCCGCATAGCCCGCGTTGATCACCGCAATTCGCGACGGCCGCTGCGTCACGAACCGCGCACTGTAACCAACCGGCTGCCCCGCCGGCAGGTCCCGAAGCGTAATGATCTTCGCGCGGAGCGAAAGGCTCGGTTCCACCCGGAGCCGGTCGCGCACTTCCTGCCCTCGGTCCGGCGGATCGAACGATTGGTAGTAGCCGTACAGAATCGCGCCCGGCCGCACCATGTTCGCCCACGTGCTCGGCCGCGCGCAGATCGCGCCGCTGTTGGCCATGTGCACGATTCCCGGCTCGATTCCCATTCCGCGCATCCGTTCCAGGCACTGCCGAAAGAGCTCTTCCTGATCGTCCGTCTGCCGCGCGCTGAAATCCTCGGCCGACGCAAAGTGTGTGAAAGTGCCTTCGAGCTGAATGTGCCGCGAATCCGCCAGGGCGCTTGCGAACGCCTCGAGCTCCGAGGGCAAAATTCCCAGCCGATTCATTCCCGTGTTGATCTTCAGATGGAATCGCAGCCGCGATTTCCCTCGGGCCGCTTTCGCCGCGCGCTCCAGATGGCGCACATCTTCCAGCCGCGTGACCGCTGGGGTCAGCCGGTTCTGGATCAGCCGGTGCTCTTCTCCGGGCCAGAAACCCGTCAGCACCAAAATCGGCTTGTGAATCCCCGATTCGCGCAGCTCGATGCCCTCATTTGCGCAGGTAACGCCGAATCGCTCCGCCCCAGCCTTCTGCAGCGCCTTCGCCACAGGCACCGCACCCAGACCGTACGCGTTCGATTTCACGACCGCCAGGATCTGGGTCTTGGTCCCCACATGTTTGCGCACCGTCCGCAAATTCCGCGCGATCGCGGCAAGCGAAACCTCGGCCCAAACGGGCCGCCCCACCACTTTGATCACTTTTGCCATGTTCATTTAGGATGCCAGACTCTCTCCCGCCCGGCGACGCAAAATCGACTCGCCAAATTACATCGCACCGTTTGGGTAAACATGCCCATGGGACACGTGCAGCCGGGGGGCCAGTCGGGCCTTCGTAGAGAACCGCACGGGCAGGGACAGACATGGTGGCAGTTAGGGCCTCGGGATCCCCAAACGGGGTCCGGGCTGCCAACCAAGCTACCGCGGTCGTGGCCACACAGTTGTAGGCGTCCGACCACAGCCCCCGCTCTGGCTAACCATAGCGGTAGGCGCAAATCCTGTTGCGAGACGGCAGCCCGTCAACTGCTGCGATGCACGATGACGACTACCAAAACTCTGTGACCGAGGGAAGGACTGCCGGGGCATCATTTTCACAGCGTCGATAAGAAGTCGGTCCCGTTCCCGTTATTCTATGATCGAGCGGACAACCATTAACTCTCGCTCGACCGGTTCGATCGCTCGGATTTCTCAAGCGCGGGGATCCTCTGGAAGATCGAATGCGGGGGAAGCGAATCCCGATCCAGCTTGGCCCGGAGGGGTTTCAGGAATTCCGGAATGGGTCGCGCGCCACAATCGGCGCACGCGAGAACTCAAAATCATCCAAGGGTATTCAAACGAGGTCGGATCCCGGCGTGTCTATTCCTCGCCGCCCGCGCTCCACGCATCCGGCGCGGCTTCTTCAAACCGCGTGTGGCGGCTCAGGAACACGAAATTCAGGCTGCCCGTCGGGCCGTTGCGCTGCTTGGCGATGATCAACTCGGCGCGCGCACGATCTTCTTCGGGAATATCCGTCTTGTAAAAATTCGGGCGGTTAATAAAGAGCACCACGTCCGCATCCTGCTCGATCGCGCCCGATTCGCGCAAGTCCGACAGTTGCGGCTTGCGATCTTCGCGCTCCGGCGCGCGCGTCAGCTGGCTGAGCACGACGACCGGCACCTTCAATTCCTTCGCCAGCGCCTTCAGCGATCGCGAGATGCTGGAAACTTCTTCCTGCCGGTTGGCGTTGCGCCGATTCGTGCTCGGCACCACCAGCTGGATGTAATCGACGATCACAAGCGAGAGTCCGCGATCGCGCTTCAGCCGCCGCGCCTTCGCGCCCATTTCGAGCACGGTCGACGATGCCGAATCGTCGATCCAGATCGGCGCCTCGCCCAATTCCGCCAGCGAAGCTGTCACCTTGCCCCAGTCGTCGCGATTCATGTGGCCGGTGCGGAATTTGTGCGCGTCCACGCGCGCATGCGACGCCAGCAAGCGCAGCAGGAGCGACTCCTTCGACATTTCCAGGCTGAACACCGCCACCGGCTCGCGGTTCCGCATCGCCACGTTCTCGGCGATGTTCAGCGCCAGGGCCGTCTTCCCCATCGAAGGCCGCGCCGCCAAAATCACCAGCTCGGAGGGCTGCAGACCCGCTGTTTCATTGTCGAGCCCGGCGTAACCGGTCGCGAGCCCTGTGATTCGCCGCCCCTCGCTGAAAATTTTCTCCAGGCGCTCGAATCCGTCCTTCACCAAATCCTTGACGCCGATCAGCCCGGCCTTCACGCGATCTTCCGCCAGCTGGAAAATCGACGATTCCGCGCGATCGAGAATCACGTCCGCATCGTCACCCGCGGCCAGCGCCTGTTCCTGAATCACCGAGGCCGAATAAATCAGGCTGCGCAGGATCGCCTTTTCCTTCACGATCCGCGAGTAATGGTCCACGTTCGTCACGCGCGGCAAGCCGTCGGCCAGCTGCGAAAGATACGCCACGCCTCCGGCCGCCTCGAGATCGCCGTTCTTCTCCAGATCCTCCATCAGCGTGACGATATCGATGGCGTGCTGTTTTTCGGCGAGCTCGACCATGCGCTCGAAAATGTGCCGGTGCTGGGGAAGGAAGAAATCCTCCGGCTTCAGCCGCTCCACGGCCGCGTTCAACGCGTGGTTATCCAGCAGCACCGCCCCTAGAATGCTGCGTTCGGCTTCCGTGTTGTGCGGCAGAGGTCGTTCGAGAGTGGTGTCGCTGGCCATCGTATTCGCTTTATCTTCGCCTAAATATCCGTCCGACGCAAGACTCCATTTGGCGGCGCCTTTGCGCGCTGATTTTTTGGTTCAATTTTTGTGGGAGTGAACCCAACGCGTGTGATTCTGCCCCCGCGAAACGTCGCGGTCAATCACACGCCCCTGTGGAGTATTTCGGAAAAGTGGAAATCAGCGATCGGATCACGCCCGATGGTTCGATTGCGCAGGATGCGCAATCGGGGGCCGCAAAAACCAGCAGCTCAGTCCGCAGGATGCGCAAAGAAAAAGGGCCTCCGCTGTAGCCGACGCCCCCCTCAATCCCTAAAATCCGCGCACAAGCGCAAGCCGGTTGGCTAGCCTTCCTTTTTAACCGTCAGCTTCACCGTCGCGCTCACTTCGCGATGCAACTTCAGCGGCACTTCGTACTCGCCAATGACTTTGATCGGCTCCGCCAGCGCGATCTTCCGCTTGTCGACGGTAAATCCCTGCGCCGCCAGCGCTTCGGAAAGATCCGCCGAAGTCACCGAGCCGAACAACTGATCCGTCTCGCCGGCCTTGCGCGTCAGTTCCAGCGACACGCCCGCCAGCAGTTCTGCCAGCTTCTGCGCGTCGCCCTTTTCAACGGCCTCTTTCTTGGCGAACACGGCGCGCATTTTCTCCAGACGCTTCATGTTCCCCGCGCTCGCCTCGAGCGCCAGCTTCCGCGGCAGCAGAAAATTCCGCGCGTAGCCCTCTTTCACCTCGACCACCTGCCCGCGTGTCCCGAGTTTCTCAACGTCTTCCTGCAAGATGATCTGCATGATGTCTGCCTCTGAGCCTTTCAAATAGCGCTAGGGACGGGTTTGACACCCGCCCTACGGGATCAATTTCGTTTTACAGCTCCGCCGCGAACGGCAGCAGCGCGATATTCTGCGCGCGCTTGATGGCCACGGTCAGCCAGCGCTGGTGACGCGCGCACGTGCCCGTCATGCGGCGCGGCAAAATCTTCCCGCGCTCCTGCAGGAACGGCGCCAGAATCTCCGCGCGCTTGTAGTCAATGTAGTCGGACTTGTCGACGCAGAAGCGGCAGACCTTCTTCTTGCGCACGAAATTCCGCTTGCCGCGCTTCGCCGGTCCTCCCGGACGCGCGCCCGGACCACCCGGACGTGGACCGCCGGGCCCGCCAAACCGCGGAGGTCCCGAATGCCCGCCGCCCGAAGATGGGCCGGAATGTCCGCCCGAACTGCCTCCCGGATATCCGGTCGAGCCCGTCGGCGCCGCAGGGGGCGCAGCCGGACGTGGTGCTTGTTCATCTGCCATTCGTTTTCTCCTGATCTTGTCTCAAAGAAAGTTTAGGAAGCCGCCGCGGCTGGTGCGGGAGCTGCCGGCGCAGCCGGTGCCGCCGAAGGTACAGCCGAAGGAACCGTCTTGCGCGGACGCCGCGCCGCGCGCTTTTCGCGATGCCGCTTCAGCTTTTCCTGCCGCTTCAATTCCTCGTCCACGCGCACGGTGAGATACTTCATCACCGGATCGGCCACCTTCAGCCGGCGTTCAAGCTCCTTCACCACTTCGCCGTGGGTCGACTTCAGCACCATGTAGACGTAAAAACCCTCGCGCAGCCGCTGCACTCGGTAGGCCATGCGCTTCCGGCCCCATTTCTCCGTCTTCTCGATCTTCGCGCCCTTGTCCGTGGCGGTGTGCTCGACCGTTGCGATCACCTTATCGACGTCCGCCTCCGGTGTATCCGGCCGGCAGATAAAAATCAAATCGTACTGTCGCTCTTCCATGTGTCCTCTCAACTCTGTGCTTCCTACCGCAGCAAACTTTCCCTCACCTGTTCCCTACTCCGAACTCTGGTCGCCTTCACCGTCCGGCGACGCCTTGCGATTGAATCGCGACATGGCCTTCTCCACGCCGTCGTTCAAGATCACTTCCACGGCGTCGATCGCGTCGATCATCATGGCCTCCGCGATCTTGCGCTCTCCGCGATCCATCGGACTCAGCACGTAGTCCCGTCGGTCGCCCCACATCTTCTCGGGCTTGCATCCCAGCCGCACGCGAATAAATTCATCCGTGCCCAGCGTGCTGATGATCGATTGCAATCCGTTGTGCGTACTGTTGCGCCCCTGGTCCCGCACGCGCAGCATGCCCCACGGCAAATCCACTTCGTCGATCAGCACGATCAAATCGGCCGGCGACGCTTCGTACCGCTCCAGTAGCGCCCGCACCGATAGGCCGCTCAGATTCATCATCGTCTGCGGCTTGGCCAGCGCCACATCCTGGCCCGCCAGCCTGCCCAGCCCGACCAGCGCCTTCGATTCCGGCCGCGTCACTCGAATTCCCCCGCGGCTCGCCAGCGCGTCCACCGCAAGAAAGCCCAGGTTATGGGGAGTCCATTCGTACTCCGGACCCGGATTGCCAAGGCCAACGACAAGCCACATTGGCGAGCCGCCTCCAGACGGGCCCACGTCGGGCAAGCGTTACTTCTTCTTCTCCGTCTTCTCGGCTTTCGGCGCGGCTTCGGCTCCGCCCTCGCCTTCGCCTTCTTCTTCCTTCTTGCCCTTCTTGATCACTTCGGGTTCTGCCGGCGCGGTCTCCGACGCCACAGCCGTCGCTTCCGGAGTCGCTACCTCTTCCGCCTTCAGAGTAACGACGTGCGCCAGCACCTGCTTCGCGTCGGTAAGCAGCTTCACCTTTTGCGGATCGACCGGCAGATCGCCCGCGCGCAGCTGCTTGCCGATCGTCAGCCCGCTCACGTCCATCTTGAACTCTTCGGGAATGTCGCCCGGCAGACATTCGATTTCCACTTCGCGCGACACCATCTCAAAAATGCCGCCCTGCAGCTTCACGCCTTCGGGCTCGCCGAACGTGTGCACGGGCACGCGCACGCGCATCCGCACGTTGACGTCGATGCGCAGCAAGTCCACGTGCAACAGCGAATTCGTTACCGGATCGACCTGCCAGTCCTTCAGCATGGCCTTTTCCTCGCTGCCGCCGGCCACCTGCACGCTGAATATCGTGTTGTGGCCGGTTTCCGACCGCAGGATCCGCGCCACCTGCTTCGCGTTCACGGAAAGTGAAATCGAATCCTTTTTCGCGCCGTACAGAACCGCCGGCACCAGGCCCTCGGCCCGCGTCCGCCGCGCAGGACCCTTCCCGCGCCCTTCGCGAATCTTTCCTTCGACTGTAAACGTCTCCATGATTTCTTTCCTTTTCCTAGCCGCAGCTCAAATAAAAAGTTCGCTGATCGACGTTTCTTCGTGAATCGACTGAATCCCTCGCGCCAAAAGCGGCGCCACGCTCAAGACTTTGAGCTTCGAAAGCTTCAAGGCTTCCGCACTCAGCGGCACGGAGTCCGTCACCACCACTTCCTCAATCGCCGACTTCGTCAGCCGGTCCACCGCCGGCCCGGAAAGCACCGCATGCGTCGAGGCCGCAAACACCCGCGTGGCCCCGTTCTCGAGCAGCGCCTCAGCCGTCTTCACCAACGTCCCAGCCGTGTCGATAATGTCGTCGATCACCAGTGCCGGACGCCCCTTCACGTCACCGATCAGGTGCATCACCTCGCTCACGTTCACATCGATGCGGCGTTTATCGACGATCGCCAGCGGCGCGTCCATCCTCTTGGCAAACAGCCGCGCGCGCTCCACGCCGCCCGCATCCGGCGAAACCACGGTCACCTGCCCCAGATTCTTCTTCTGAAAATATTCGACCATCACCGGCGCGCCATACAAATGGTCCACCGGGATATTGAAATATCCCTGAATCTGCGGCGCGTGCAGATCCAGTGACAAAACCCGGCTGGCTCCCGCCGTTTCCAGCAAATCGGCCACCAGCTTTGCCGATATCGCCACGCGCGGCCGGTCCTTGCGGTCCTGCCTCGCGTACGGGTAATACGGAATCACCGCCGTAATCCGCCAGGCCGACGCGCGCTTGAACGCGTCAATCATCAGCAGCAGCTGCATCAGGTGGTGATTCACCGGGCTGCTGCACGGCTGCACGACGAACACATCCGCGCCGCGCACATTCTCCAGAATCTGATAGCGCGTCTCGCCGTCGGAAAAATGCCCGTGCTCAGCCCGCCCGCGCGGCACTTCCAGATAGGTGCAAATCGAATCTGCCAGCGCAGGGTTCGCCGTTCCGCAGAAAACCTTACACCTGTCTGTGAGCAAAGACGTCCCTCAGCCGGCCGCGCGAAATCCCATCGCGCGACCATACTTTTCCCTCGATAGGGTTTCTACGACGAAAACCGAATCTTCCGGAAATGCACGAGCGGCTCGGCGCGCACGCGCTGGGTTTCGGAAGACTCCGAACACCGCCGACCCGCTACCCGCCAGCGCGGCATCTGCGGCTCCTCGCTTGAGCAAATCCGCCCGGATTTCTCCAAGTCGCGGATGTCGGCTGAAAACGGGACCCTCGAAGTCATTCGAGAGCCCTTCCCGCCGGCTCCAGCACAGAGCGCAGAACCCCCAAATATTAGGGGCTTTCGCGCGGTTTGTCAATTCCGCTGACACCCATTGATAGGCGTCCTTCGTGCTGACCCCGATTCCCCTCGGTGACACCACCAGGACCGTCCGCCTCGGCGCGTCGTCGAGCGGATAGATTTCATCGCCGCGATTCACCGCCAGCGCCCGCCCACCGAAAAGAAAAAATGGCACATCCGACCCGAGCCCCGCTGCAATTTCGATCAATCTCGCCAGCGGCACCTTCCCCTTCGTCAGCCGAAGGATGCCGACCATCGCTGCCGCTGCGTCGCTCGATCCCCCGCCGAGCCCGCGAGCCACCGGAATGTGCTTGTTCAGGGTCGCACGAATACCGCCGCGAAATCCGGTCTCGCAGGCCATCGCGTCGATCGCGCGATATACCAGGTTGCCGGGTCCCGTCGGCAATTCCTGGTCGTTCGTCGCGAGCGTGATTCCGGGCTCCGGCACCCGTGTCAGTTCCAGTGAGTCCGCCAGCGAGATCGTCTGAAATATCGTGCGCAGCTCGTGATAGCCGTCCAGCCGTTTCCCCATCACGTGCAGGCACAAATTGATCTTCGCAAACGCAGGAATCCGCACTGATTTTTTCTTGCTGGATTTCATCCGAGGGAGCTTACTGCGGTTTCACCGTGTCCGGCGAGGATTTCTGCGCCAGACGCTTCTTCAAGGTTTTCAGCTGCGTTTCAATCGCGGTCACGCGATCGGCTTCATAATCGGCAGGCAGCGCCTTCTGCCAAGCCGTCAGCGAGCGCTCGAAATAATCCGCGGCGCGTTCGTTCTGTCCGAGCTTCAAGTAAACGTCCGCCAGGTGGCTCAGGATCGTTGGATCGTCGCCTTCGTGGTCGATCGCCTTGTGCAAATATTCTTCGGCTTCCACGAGCTTGTTCTGTTTGTAGTAGGCCCAGCCAAGGCTGTCGAGATACGCCCCGTTGTTGGGCTCCTGCTTCAAGGCGCGCTGGATCAGCGACGCGGCTTCGTCCACGCGCACCCCGCGATCGGCCAGCATGTAGCCGTAATAGTTCAGCACCGGACCGTCGTTGGGATTCAGGTCGAGAACTTTGCGGAATTCCTGCTCGGCATCGTCGAATTTCTTCTGCCGCTCGTAGATCGACCCCAGCAGATACCACACGCTTACTTTTCCGGCCGTCTCGTGCGCCAGCGACTCGGCCTTCTGCGCCGTCTGCTCCGCATCCGCATACTTCTTGCCACGCGATTCCACTTGCGCGATGTCGAGATAAATCTCAAGATCGTCGTCATTGCCCTTCAGCAGGCCTTGCAGCAGCTTCTGCGCATCCGCGGTATCGGATTTTTCCCCGTAGAGCATCGCCAGCGTCACGGTGGCGTCGGGCGAATCGGGTGATGTGTTCAGCGCCTTTTTTGCTTCGGCGATGGCATGGTCGAGATCGTGATTTTCGCGGTAGGCTTCGATGGTCAGCATCTGCGCGCGTTTCTGCGCGTCGGGATTCAGCTTGCCGAGATCTTCGTAGGTTGAAAGCGCGGCGGAATAATTGTGCTGCTTCTCATAGGCCTGGCCGAGCTGCTCGTAGAGGACCGCCAGCGCACTCTGATTTCCGTCGCCGCCCACCTGGCTCTTGATGCCGGCGATCGCGTCGGTCAGCACCTTCACGGCATCGTCGTAGTGCCCCTGGTCTTCGTAGAGCAGCGCTTCGTTGTACAAGATCTGCAGGCTGCCCGGCGCCAGCTGCTTCGCGCGAGCCAGGCTCGATGCGGCCTCGTCGAATCGACCTAGTTGGCGGTACAGCTGCGCGGCCCGCAGAAAATTCTCCGACGTGCCAGGCTCCAGCTCCGTCAACTTGTTGAACTGCTCGAGCGCCTCCGCATACTTGTCCTCGGAAAGCAGCGCCTGCGCCAAGCCGTGGCGATGGCCCGGATCATCCGGGTCGCCTGCGACCGCTTGCTGATACGCCGCTTCGGCCTTCGGATAATCCTTCGCCTGCGAATAGGCATCGCCCAGCAGATCGTAAATGTCCGGCGAAGCAGTATCGGCGGCCGCGTGTGTCAAAAGCTCGATCGCTTCCTGCGAGCGGCCCTCATCAATCAGCAACTGGCTCAACTGTTCGAGACCCGGCCCATTGTCCGGGTCGTGATCGATCACCTGCCTCAGCACTCTCTCGGCTTCCGAATGCTTGTTTTGGAATCGATACAGCCGCGCAAGCCACAGCAGCGAGTACGTGTCGTTCGGTTCGCTCTTCAGGATCGCCTGGAACTCCGCCGTGGCTTTCTCGAGGCTTTCCTGCTGCACATCGCCGGCGTTCATGTCGCCCAGCGTCCGGACATAAATCCGCGCGAGCAGCCGGTGCGCGTCCACATTGTCGGGATCAATTTTCAGCGCGGCCTGCGCTTGGACCACCGCCTCGCGAATATGCTGCGACTTCGCATAAATCTCGGCCAGCCGCTCGAGTATCGTCGCTGAGTCCGGCTCCAGCTCGAGCGCCTTCTTGTAGGAAGCGATCGACTGCGTGGCCATGTCGGAGCTCGAGTTCATCTCGAACTGCTCCTCCTGCAAATGGCCCATGGTGAAGTAGTAGTAGGCGTCCGCGCGCGCGGAATCGGCCGTTGAAATCTGCGCTTTCGCGACCGGAGCGGGGGCTGGTGGGGCGGACTGAGCGAGCGCAACCGGCGCGCAGACGACTGCCGTCAGAGCGGCGGTGCCAAGAAACCTGGTCATGTTCATAGATATGCCTATTCCGGGCGGAAATTGATTATCGTATAGGCACGCGCACCCGTCAAAGTTTTCCCCGCCGCGATGTCCCCATCATTGGCCATCGCATCGCCAAGGCTATAAGACGCGCGTCGCCGAATTCCGGTTGTGTTTTAGTTGCTTCGCTTGCACGCGGCCGCCGCCCAGTGCCGCTAGTGCTGAAAGGTCATTCGGGCTTACAATCTGAGCAGGGCACATTCGCGATTCGGACCCAGTCCCTGGCTCGCATGAACACCGCTTGTCGCCATCTACGATTCGCAACGACTGCCTTTGCTCTGCTGGCCGCAGTTCCCTGCTCAGCGTTCGCGCAAAACGCGAGCGGCGCAGGCACGCAGTCGGCTATCGCGCCGCCCGTTGATTCCACCCGCGCAGCAGCCGCCAAGACGCCCGCGGACGTCTCGCAACCCGCGGTTCCCAAACCCGCGCTCAGTGAACTCGCATGGCTCGCGGGACGCTGGCAGGGCTCGTGGGGACCGCGCGTCGCGCAGCAAACCTGGACCGCGCCGAAAGCCGGAGTCATGATGGGCACATTCCAGCTCGAGGAAAACGACAAAACGCTGGTGCTCGAGCTCTTCACCCTAGTGGACGAACCCGACGGAATCAAATTCCATCTGCGCCATTTCACGCCCTCGCTTGTAGCCTGGGAAAAACCGGGCCCGACCATCCTCGATCTGGCCAGCGCCGACGCGAAATCCGTCGTTTTCGAGAATCCCGTCGACGGCCAACCCAAGCGCACCACCATCACGCGCGTCGACGCCGACACCTACATCTCAAAATCCGAAGTGATCCCCGAAAAAGGCGATCCGCAAGTGACCGAGATCACCTACCGCCGCCAAAAAGACGCCCCTCTGCCGAAGCATTAACAGGTTTCGCATCGTCGCATGGTCATGCAGCGGCCGCCTCCAGGCGGGCGCCTTCGCAAGATTTGTTGGCTCGACGAAAGTTTCTTACCGGAATGGCTCGGAGAATTTCTAGGCAACGGGAGCGGCGAGGTTTTTCCGCCTTTGCTTTTCGGTATAAAGCGCATGATCGGCCCGGTCCAACAACTCCTCCTGCGTCTCGCCATATTTGTAGTCCGTAAACCCAGCCGAAAAACAAAAAGGCACTTCAGCGGACTCGAGCTGGATCGAAAGATTCGCCAACCGCTCCAGCACCAGCTGGACCTGCTGCGTATCACACTCCGGCAGCAACACCACAAATTCGTCGCCGCCAATCCGCACCGCCAGATCCGACCCCCGAATCGCCCGGCTCAACCGCTCGCCAAACGTCTTCAGCGCCAGATCGCCCGCCGCATGCCCGTGCGCGTCGTTGATCTTCTTCAGCTCGTCCAAGTCCACCATGAGCACCGTCAGTGTGCTTTTCAATCGCTCCGCGCGCGACATCTCCGCCAGCAACCGCTCCTGCGCGTAGCGCCGGTTGTGCAGACCCGTCAGGGGGTCGAGCATCGCAAGCTTCAAATAGGATTCCGCAAGCAGGTGCTGCTCGGTTGAAATCTCCACTTCCTCGGCCAACCGCTTCCGGGCCTGCATCAGCTGCATTTGCTGATACAGCGTGTAGATGCTGAAGATCAGCACCATACCGACCAGCCCGCGCACCGCCTGGCTCATCCGAAAGATGTAGAACGGATCCTGGGCATCGAAAATCACCGTCATGGAGAGCGTTGCCACGGCAAGCGTCAGCGCCAGCGCAATCACGATCGCCAGAAACCACAGCGTCCAGTTCGAACGCGACATCCTCCGGAGATTTTTGCGAATTTCGTTCGCGCGGTGCTCGATCCCCGGATCGGGCAATGAAATTTGGTCGATCGTCGCCATGGCCAAGACAACCTCGTCGCCGGTGCGAACAGCTCTTATGAAGGTAGTACCGCCCTGGGGGCTTCGCGAAGGAATTTGCGCTTGCCTGTTTCCCGGCGGATACTCCCGCCTGCTCGTAAAACCAAGCAGAGCCTTGTGTTAAGATAACCCGGCGCGGAGGTGCCGGTGTGGAATAGCCCCGTCCACTTGTTGATGATCGCGATGATCGTGCTGATCCTGTTCGGCAGCAGGAATCGCCGGCCGCGAAAACCTCCCAACCACCCGGTCCCGGCCGACGATTCCCCGCAGACCAATCGCCCCAGAAAGCGCCGTACGAAATTCTGGCACGCTTCCAGTGACTTCTAGCTCGATCAACAAAACCGGAGGCCGGAGCGAATGAACGGCCCGTGTTTTGCAGTACAATCATCGCGCGGGGCTGTAGCTCAGATGGATAGAGCAGCAGTTTCCTAAACTGCGTGTCGGGAGTTCGACTCTCCCCAGCCCCACCACTCTCGACACAGCCCGAGAAGGTCGCCAGCGCGCGAACCCCGCTTGAAATCTCGAAATTCCCGGTGGTATATTCACCGTTCCGGTACCTACTCGATCAAAAAAGGGGAACTCCCTGTGCGAGTTCTTTTGCTGGCTCTCCTGCTTGCCTTTCCTCAGGTCGAAGTCGGCGGTCCCACGCAAGTCCAAGACCCGGCCTACCCGCTGCGAGTGCGCATTCTCGGACGAAACTCAAGCCGCGGCGCGTACGGCATGCGCGTCTGGGGCCGCGCGGACCTCGTCGCTCCCCAAGCGCAGGGATTCGACTACGAATCCGACTGCAGCGTGCTTTTCATGGTGACCCACGGAAACGAGTTCTACGGCGCCCGCTGGAAGAAACAGGACAAGGAATTGGAAATGCTGGTCAGCCGGATGGGTACCGGCAAATCCTACAAATGCTCGGTGAAGGCGGACCTGAAGCCATTCGTTTACGAGTATGAGGACGGTAAAATCGTCACCAAGCCAATGGCGCAGTAGTCCACGCAGCGGTCTCCGCCTCCGGTAGCCCCGCTGGGGAACGTCCAGTTCCCGATGAGCCATATCGGCACGCTGCCGTTGACACCCCGCCCCACCCCCGTATAATTGCTTTCGCCCAGTCTTTGCGTGGCCGCCGGCACGCCGAATCGAAAGCAGGCTAGCGTTGACGCCCTCATACATCCTGGCCGCCCTGCTCGTCTGGAACTCGAACCCGGTCTCGTCCTATTTCCGCCGACTGGTCGACCCTACCTTCCGCGGCCTCTATCAAGCGAATGCCTTCGACCTGGCGATCATGCTTCCCTATTTCTTCGTCATGGCCGTTCTCGCCATGTACGGCCTGCATCGCTACGCGTTGGTCTATCACTATTTCAAGAACCGAAAGAATGTCCCGGGGCCGCCGCCGCCCGTCGCCGAATGGCCCAAGGTCACCGTCCAGCTCCCGATCTACAACGAACGCTACGTGATCGAGCGCCTCATCGAAACCGTCGCGCAGTTCGATTACCCGCGCGAGCTTCTCGACATCCAGGTCCTGGACGATTCCACCGATCAGACCCAGCAGGTCGCCCGCGATTGCGTCGAGCGTCATCAGGTTCTCGGCGTCCCGATCCGTTACATCCATCGAGACAATCGCGAAGGATTCAAAGCCGGCGCGCTGCAGGAAGGCCTGAAATCGGCCACAGGCGAATTCGTCGCCATCTTCGATGCCGATTTCATCCCGCCGTCGGATTTTCTGCGCCGCACGGTTCCCTATTTCACCGATCCCGGGATCGCCATGGTGCAGACGCGTTGGAGCTACGTGAATCGCAATTATTCGAAGCTCACCGAGGTCGAAGCCATTCTGCTCGACGGACATTTTGCCATCGAGCACTCCTCGCGCTTCCGCAGCGGCCTGTTTTTCAATTTCAACGGCACCGCCGGAATCTGGCGCCGCACCTCGATCGAAGACGCCGGCGGCTGGCAACACGACACGCTTACGGAGGACACGGATCTTTCCTACCGCGCCCAAATCCGCGGCTGGAAATTCCTCTACCTGCCCGAAATCGACTGCCCGAGCGAGCTGCCTGTTGAAATGAACGCCTTCAAGTCGCAGCAGGCCCGCTGGGCCAAGGGTCTGATGCAGACGGCGAAAAAAATCCTGCCGCAGGTGATGCGCTCCGACGCGCCGGCGAAAGCCAAAGCCGAGGCCTTTTTTCACCTCACCGCCAATATCAGCTACCCGCTGATGGTTTTTCTCTCGATCATCCTGCTACCGGCGATGATCGTGCGCTTCTATCAAGGCTGGTTCCAGGTCCTGCTCATCGACTTGCCGCTATTCCTCGCGTCCACGTGCTCGATTTCGTCGTTTTATCTTTGCGCGCAGCGAGCGTTCTTCCCGAAGACGTGGAAACGCACATTCTGGTATCTGCCCTTCGTGATGGCCGTCGGCATCGGCCTTTCGGTGAAAAACGCGGTCGCCGTCGTCGAAGCCATCATCGGAGTGAAATCCGAATTTGTCCGCACGCCGAAATACAAAGTCGAAGCCGGCGGAAAGGGTTCCGTCGACCTGGCGAAGAAAAAATATCACAAGAGCGCAGGCTGGCTGCCCTGGACGGAAGTCGTCCTGGGAATCTATTTCGCCGGCGCTGTCGTCTACAGCATCCAGAACACGAACTACCTGACCGTACCGTTCCTACTCCTGTTCGTCTGGGGCTACCTCTACACCGGCACAATGTCGTTAGCGCAAACCTACGTCGGTCGCCTCCGCTCGAGCGCAAAGGAATTGCCCGCTCGAACCTCCGTCGCCGTCGCGGTGCCCACCCCGGCAGCTGCCGCAGCCGAATCCGCCGCCTCGGACTAAATCCACCCATTCGATTCTGCGGAAGCAGAGTGTCAATCGGCACCGAGCGGATGGCGATCAGGGAATGGCCCTGCTGCGGAGATTTCGACGAGCCTGCAGCAGCCCGCGCCAGTGGCCAACGATTTCAAGCAGGAAAAGCGATCGCGAATTTGCGCATGCGCACCCAGCCCGCCAGCGAGCGACGCCGCGCGCCGAAACTGATACGATGGGGCCCAACATGAACGCCGCGAGTTCACAGCGGAGACGCCGAATCACCGTCCTGTCGGCGCTCGCAGTTTTATGCGCGTGCACCGCTGCGTCGGCGCGGTTCCGTCAGCCCAACGACGAATATGCCGCCCGTCGCGCCAAGCTGCGCGCAGGCGTCGACGGCCCCATCGTGATCTACGGCTACACTGGCAACGAAGACGCCTCCGAAGTCGCCATCTTTTTCCAGGAGCCCAGTTTCTATTACCTCACGGGCCACGATGAACCCGGCGCCGTGCTCCTGATCGCACCCGATCGGAATGCAAACGGAGGTCCAGCGGCGACGCCGTCGGAAGTCTTGTATTTGCCGCAACGCATTCTGGATCCACACAACACCAGCGGGGAATTGTGGGAAGGCCCCAAAATCGGACCCGACGATCCGGGCGTACGGGAAAAGACGGGCTTCGCGAGCGTCGAGCCAATCGCAAATCTGAAAGGCGATCTCGCAAGACTCGCCGCGAGCTACAAAACCTTCTACACCATCGTTCCGCCCGGCAAGGAAGACGGCTACCCGCACTTCACAGAGTCCGTCGACGCGCTCCGTGCGGACGTTCCCGGTACCCAAGTCAAGGACATCTCGGCAAAGCTCTTCGCCCAGCGCCAGGTGAAATCCGAAAGCGAGCTGGCACTGCTCCAGAAAGCCGACGATCTGTCGATCGACGCGCATTTTGCCGCGATGAAAATGATGCGGCCGGGGCTTTTCGAATATCAGGTGGCCGCGCGCATGAAGGAAATCCACGAAATGGGCGGCTGCGCGCGCGAGGCCTACGCGCCGATCGTCGGCGCGGGATTCAATTCCACCGTGCTGCACTACAGCCTGCTCGATAGCGAAATCAAGGACGGCGACCTGGTCGTAATGGACGTAGGCGGAGAATACGGCGGCTACGCGGCCGACATCACGCGCACCGTGCCCGCCAACGGTCATTTCACGCCGCGCCAGCGCGAAATCTACGATCTCGTGCTGGGCGCGCAAAACGCCGCGCTCGCCGCCACGAAACCCGGCGCTACGATCCTCGGCCGCAAAGACAGCCTCCAGCAAATCGTGATCGATTATTTCAACAAACACCCGGATGGCCGCGGCAACATCCTCACGAAATACTATCCGCATGGGGTCAGCCATCACATCGGCCTCGACGTGCACGATCCTGGTGACCGCGCCCGCCCGCTCGAGCCCGGCATGGTGATCTCGATGGAGCCGGGCCTCTACATCCCCGAGGAAAATCTAGGCGTCCGCATCGAAGACGATGTCCTCATCACGAAAGACGGCTACACGCTGATGACCGGCCGCCTCCCCCGCACAGCCGAAGAAATCGAAAAAATCATGGCCGACCCAAAAGCGACGGCGGCGCACGAATAAAAAGGTCGCACCGGCCGTGTGAATCGGTGAGCTCGAAATCCCGATCCGATTGCCGTCTTGACACTCCACGAGGCGGACCGTAGCATCGATTACTCGTCTATTCGTTCGCGCGCCGGCGTAGCTCAGTGGTAGAGCGAGGGTCTCATAATCCCTAGGCCGAGAGTTCGATTCTCTCCGCCGGCACCATCCCGTTCCCGCCTATTATGAATCAGTTGGCTTTTTGACCTGCAAGATTCGATCGTCTTTCCAAAACTGCCGTAGGTTTCCCCCCGCCGATTTCTTGACCATTTGCAGCCGCTGCAGTCTTGCAGGGCAATTGGCCGTCAAGCAATTGCCGCGAATTGCCGGCAATCCTACACGCTTCCCCGTATTCCCACCCCTGGACGAAACGCGCAAGGTGATTGCCGGGGCCCAATGCACGACGGAACACGGTCCCAGGAGAGCTTTATGGCCAACACCAAGAAATGTGCGCATCCGAACTGTTCGTGTCAGATCAGCGAAGGAAAATATTGCAGCGCGGCGTGCGAAGCGGTCGAGGAAACTCCTGACATCGACTGCCGCTGCAACCATCCCGGCTGCAAGGGCCGGACACACTAGTGCCCCAGGGAGGCCGAAGATATGTCCACGACAGCGATCGCTGTAATTATTGTTGTTGCCGCCCTAGTTTGCCTCGCGCTGCTGTTTCTGGCGTTTCGTTATCAGAGCAGGAGGTTGCAAGACAAATTCGGCGCGGAATATGAGCGTTCCGTCGCGCAGCTCGGGCGATCCCGGGCCGAGGCCGAACTTCAGCGGCGGCAGAGTCGGGTGCGCCGCATGCAGATTCGTCCCTTGTCCGCTGGGGAACGCGAACGGTTGGCAGCCGCGTGGCGGCGCGTGCAGGGCGGATTCGTCGATGATCCGGACGGCTCGCTGACGCAAGCCGATAGCCTCGTTACGGAGGCCATGACCGCGCGCGGATATCCCGTGCATGATTTCGACGAGTGCGCCGCGGATATTTCCGTCAACCATTCAACCGTGGTAAGCGATTACCGGGAAGCACACGAAATCGCTCTGCGTCGCAATCGCGGAGAAGCGACGACGGAGGATATCCGGCGCGCACTGGTCCATTACCGGATGCTCCTGGAGGATCTGCTCGCGGCGCCTGCGACGGAACGGGAGCGTGCCCACAGCACTGTTTAGATTCAGCAAGCGACCGATAAGAAACCGAGCGAAATAGTTCTTGAACGAGAGGAGTCGCCATGCGAAGCGAATGGGACAATATTCCGGACGATGACATCAGCGGCAGCAATTCCGAACCGCTGACCACTGCCGATCTGGCGGCGTCGCGCGCGCGGCTGGGGATTGGGCGAAGTTCAAGTTCTACTCCCCAGTCTGAGCCCGTGGTGGTTGCATCTCGAACCGCGAATGCGCCTGGAACGGCTACGGCAGCGCGGATGCAAAAATCGTCGGACAACGAAGATATGGGACCGTTGCTGCTTGCCGACGAGGCCGGAAATTTTCGGGCGCGCTGGGAAACGATTCAGGTCGGGTTCGTCGATGAACCACGGCGGGCCGTGGAGCAAGCGGACCATCTGGTTGCCGAGACAATGCAGCGGCTGGCGGAGACGTTTGCGAAGGAACGCGAGAATCTGGAGCACCGGTGGGATGGCGGCGGCGATGTTTCGACAGAAGATCTGCGGCTGGCGCTGCGGCGGTACCGGACGTTTTTCGCGCGTTTGCTAAAGGTTTAACGGCTCATAAACTCACCAAATTTACGCGGGCGCTCACGGCCGACGGGCTCAGAGTGGCGCTGTGCGTGCCATCGATCGCTACCCAAGACCGCTCCCCCACGATTTCGCCGGACCTCGCCCCGAAACCTTGTGACGCGTTTGTGCGTATCACTATGCAGCGTGATGAGATATGCACGGATCGAAGCGAACTTGGCTTGACAGAAATCTTGCGCCGTAGTTACTTAGCACGCGTCAAAAAATCAAGTGAGGGCCTCTATGACCGCATCCTGGCGGTGGTCTGCCGCAATTTTGCTTTTCCTCGGAGCGGGAGCGGCGGCAATTTTGCCGCACGCGGCCGCGCAGACGCCGCAAGCACCCCCCGCGGCGAAAGACGATCCTGTTTCCAAGCTCACGCCGGAGGATATCGCGAACGGAAAGCAGATCTTCGCGGCGCAGTGCGCGGGATGCCACGGATTTGACGGCAGCGGGCAGCTGGGGCCGAATCTTCATGGCGTCGAAGCGCGGCGGGGCGATGCGGGAATTTTTGCCGTGGTTCGAAACGGCACGGGCGCGATGCCGCCGGTCATGGCCCTAAACGACCAGCGCGTCTGGCAGGTCGTCGGGTTCGTGCGCACGCTGGGGGACACCGGACCGATCGAAGCGGCGAAGGGCGATCCGGCGAAGGGCAAAGCGGTTTATGACGCGAATGGCTGCGCGGTTTGCCACGCAATTGGCACGACCGGGGGCGGAGTAGGGCCGCAACTGACGACCATCGGCAGATCGCGCCCGCCGAAATATTTCTACGACTTTCTGCCCGATCCTGGGAAGAATCCGCCACCGGGCTACGAGCTCGTGCGCGTGGTGGCAAGAGACGGGCACGAAGTAACCGGCATTCGCGTAATCGAGGACACCTACACGATCGTGCTGCGCGACGTGGGCGGGCATTTTTATTCGTTCGACAAGACGAAGCTGAAGACGATCGAGCCGGAGCCTGGGAAAACGGTGATGCCGAGTTACGGCAATCTTTCGACGACAGACATGGACAATCTGGTGGCGTATCTTTCTAGCTTGAAGGGGGCCCAATGAGAGCCGCGAAATATGTCCTGATGATGCTGGCGCTGTGCGGGGCGCTACCGAGCTTCGCGCAGGTTCCCTACGAGCGGCTCTTGAAGTCGGATTCCGAGCCGCAGAACTGGCTGATGTACGGCGGCAACTACGGCTCGCAGCGGTTTTCAGGACTGAAGGAAATCACCCCGCAGAACGCGAGGGATTTGCGCGTGGCCTGGGCCTACCAGATGCGCGGCGGCGGCGTGATGGAATCTTCGCCGCTGATCGTGGACGGAATAATGTACGTGACGGAGCCGCCGAGCAACGTGACGGCGATCGACGCGCGAACGGGCAAGCCGCTGTGGCACTATGCGCCGCAGATTCCGCGCGATTTTGTGCCGGTAGGTCTTTTCCCGACCAATCGCGGCGTGGCAATCCTGGGCGACAATCTGTATCTCGCGACGATTGACGATCATTTGATCGCGCTTGACGCGAAAAACGGACTGGTGCGCTGGAATACGCAGATCGCGGACAAGGCGGACGGCTACGCAATCACACAGGCGCCGCTCGCGTTGAACGGAAAAATCGTAGTGGGGGTGGGCGGAGGCGAAGCGGGCGCCCACGGATTTTTGAGCTGCTACGACGCGAATGACGGACGGCTGCTGTGGCGCTACTACACCGTTGCTCGCAGCGCCAGCGATCCCGGAGCGGACACCTGGGCGGATGGAAGCTGGTCAAACGGTGGCGGGACGACCTGGAACACAGGTTCGTACGATCCGGAGCTGAATCTGGTCTATTGGGGCACGGGAAATCCTGTGCCGGACTGGAATGGAGAAGGACGCATGGGCGACAACCTGTTCACGTGCTCGATGATCGCGCTCGATGCGAACACGGGCAAACTGAAATGGTATTTCCAGTTTTCGCCGCATGAGACACACGACTGGGATTCGTCGGAGCCGCCGATTTTGTTCCACGCGACCGTGAACGGCAGGGCCCGCAAACTGCTGGCGCTGGCGAATCGCAATGCGTTCTATTACGTGCTCGACCGCGAGACGGGAGAATTTCTCACCGGGGTGCCGTTTGCGAAGCAGACTTGGGCAAAAGGGCTCGATGCGAAGGGCCGGCCGATTAAGATGCCCGCCGAACAGATCGAGCCGAGCGCCGAAGGAACGCTGGTCTATCCCACGCTGACGGGCGCGATCAATTGGACGAGCCCCTGCTATAGCCCGATCACCGGGCTTTTCTACGTGAACGCGCGCGATGGGGGCGCCTATTACGTGAAGGGTGAACGGAAATTCGAGAAGAACAATTCGAATGGCGTCGTGGGCGGAGGCGGAGGCGGCATGCGCCCTGGTCCAGCGGATGAGACGACCACCTCGATTCGCGCGCTGGAAGCAACGACCGGTGAGAAGAAGTGGGAATACAAAATGGTCGGCGACTCCTGGACCGGCACGCTGGTGACGGCGGGCGGATTGGTTTTTTCCGCGGACGCAGCGGGAAACTTCTTCGCGCTGAACGCCGAAACGGGCGAGCCGCTCTGGCATTTGCTGCTGGGATCGGCCGTGCGGTCGAATCCCGTGTCGTACGCCGTCGACGGGAAACAGTACGTGGTCGATTCGGCCGGGAATACTCTCTTCGTCTTCAGCCTACCCTAGACTAAGGACCCTCCGACCCTCGAAAACTTTGGGGGTAGTGGTAGGATTGTGCCGCGTCGGAGTCAGTAAGGGCGTTGGGGGGAATGGGAATGACCGCAAACCGCTGGCTGCGCACCGCCGCGTTCATCTTGGCAATATCCGCGCTCACCGCGATGCCTGCGAACCCGCAGGCGAACCCGGCGGCTCCGCCACACTCTCCGCACCCGAAGGCCACTCCGGAAAGCATCGCGGCGGGCAAAGAAGTTTTTGCGGGCACCTGCGCCGGCTGCCATGGCGTCGACGGCAGTGGGTCGAACGGCCCGAATATTCGCGGCGTGGGCGCGCAGATGGGGCCGGAAGGGGTGTACGCGAGGATTCGAGGCGGCGCAATCGGATCGGGGATGCCGGCGTTTACGGCGCTGGACGACCTAACGGTTTGGAAGATCGTAGACTACGTGATGACGCTCGGCCACGAAGACGCGGGTGTGGCCACCGGCGATCCGCAAAAAGGAAAAGCGATCTACGAATCGAGTAAATGCGCGACCTGCCACGCGATTGGCGCCGAGGGCGGGGACCTAGGCCCGGACCTGACGCATATCGGAGTGCAGCGATCGATCGTCTCGCTGGCGGACACGCTGAACGACCCGGGACACAATTTGCCGCTCGATACAGGCCTACAGGAACGCTCGGCCTACACGGGCTATGTTGTGTATCGCGTGGCGATGAAGAACGGGAAGGCGTTCGAGGGCATGCGCGTGAACGAGGATTCATTCACGATTCAGCTGCGGGACGCGGAAGGCCGGCTGCATTCCATTCAGAAATTCGATGTGGAGAAGGTTGAGCCCGAGCCGGGCAAGAGCTTCATGCCGAGCTATAAAGACAAACTCACGCCGGCGCAGATCAACGATCTGGTGGCGTATCTTTCGAGCCTGGGAGAAGCGCAATGAGAGCGGCGAAATATTTTCTTTGCGGGGCGGCCTTGGCCGGGCTGGTGCTGGGCGCGCGGTTGGAGTCGGCGGCGCAGAACGTGACCTATGACGAGATTCTGCACTCGGCGAGCCATCCCGACGATTGGCTGACCTACGGCGGCAACTACGCCTCGCAACGATTTTCTGAGCTGCAGCAGATCAACAAAACAAACGTGAACCAGCTGAAGCTGCGGTGGGTCTATCAGCTTCGCCGCACGGGGATTTTCGAATCGTCGCCGATCGTGGTGGACGGGATCATGTATGTGACCGAGCCTCCTACGACCGTGACGGCTCTCGATGTGCGCACCGGACGCCCCGTCTGGCGATGGAGCGCCGACCTGCCGAAAAATCTGCTGACCATCGGCCTTTTCCCGACGAATCGCGGCGTGGCGATTCTGGGCGATACGGTTTATGTGGCCACAATCGACGCGCACCTCATAGCGCTGGACGCAAAGACGGGCGCGGTGCGCTGGAACGTGGAAATCGGTGACAACGCGAGGGCCGTGGCCATCACCCAGGCGCCGCTGGCGATCAACGGAAAAATCATCGTGGGAATGGGCGGCGGCGAAGGCGGGCTGCGCGGCTACATCGACGCTTACGACGCGAAAGACGGTAAGCGGCTCTGGCGCCTCTACACGATTCCGACGACGGGCGAACCCGGCGTGGATACGTGGGAGGGCAATTCGTACAAATACGGCGGCGCGACGACCTGGAACACGGGCGCGTACGATCCGGAGCTCAACACGCTGTATTGGGGCACGGGGAACCCCGCGCCGGATTGGAATGGCGACGCGCGCAAGGGCGACAATTTGTATTCGTGTTCCCTGCTGGCCATCGACGCGGACACCGGGAAGATGAAATGGTACTTCCAATTTTCACCGCACGAGACGCACGACTGGGATGCGTCAGAGCCGCCGATCCTGTTCGACGCGACGATCGACGGGAAGAAGCGCAAGATCGTGGCGCAGGCGGATCGCAACGCGTTCTACTACGTACTGGATCGCGTAACGGGCCAATTCATCGCCGGAAAAGCGTACGCGAAGCAGACTTGGGCGAAGGGACTCGACGCCAAGGGCCGGCCCATCGAGAACCCGAATATCGATCCGACGACGAAAGGGAATCTGATTTATCCGAGCATCACGGGAAGCGTGAACTGGACGAGCTCATCTTACAGTCCCCGGACGGGGCTTTTCTACGTCGACACGCGCGAACAGGGCGCTTATTACTACAAGGGACATCCGACCATCGATCCCGCCAACCCGAATGACGTCGGCGGTGGCGGCGGGCAGAAGTTGGTGAACGGCGACGCGGCGTATACCGCCGTTCGCGCGCTGGAAGCCACGACCGGCGACCGGAAGTGGGAGTTCAAGATGGTCGGCGATTCATGGACCGGCACGCTAGCCACAGCAGGCGGCCTGATTTTCTGCGCCGACAGCCAGGGAAATTTCTTTGCGCTGGACGCTGACAGCGGCAAGCCCCTGTGGAACATCCAGCTGGGAAATTCGGTGCGCGCGAACCCGATCACTTATGCGGTCGACGGAAAGCAGTACGTGGTCGGCGAGGCGGGCAACGCGGTGTCGGTTTTCAGCCTGCCCTAGAATCAAACGCAGTCGCAGGTTACTTTTCGGATTTCTTGTGCGCGAGCTTGAGGACGAGCTCGACGTCGCGGCGCGAATCGAAGCTGGATACGGTGCGCTTGGCGGAGGTCATATCGCCACTCTCGGCGTGCACTTCGTAATCGACGTTGGGATCGAGTCCGCTGAAGCGATAGTTCCCGGCGTCGTCAGCGATGTAGGTTTTTACCGCCTGCGTTTTCGTATTCACCAGATAAACGACGCCTGAGGGTCGGGGATTTTCGTCCTGATCCAGTACCGTGCCGCGGATGGTGCGCAGCTCGGCGTCGCCTTTCTTGTCCTGCGAAGCAGCGGGCAGCGCGAAAGCGATTCCCAGCGCGATGATCACAGCCAATTGCAAGAACGCGCGAATCTTCACGGCGCCCTCCGGGTATCAGACTGCTTTGATCAACGGCGATTGCTGGCGGCGACGGGGGGCCGTCCAACTTCAGGGGTTCATTCCCCCGCTTTCTTGGACGCGGCAAGGAGGGGCCGGGAGTACGAATCCCCACAAAAATGTGCGCTGGATGTTTGCGTGCTACTCGGGCTCTTCGTCCTCGTCGTCGATGCCCGGCTCGGCGTCGGCATCGTCCTTTGGGTCGGCTTCGGCCTCGTCTTCCTCATCGTCCTCGTCTTCTTCTTCGTCGTCATCTTCGGAAAGGACGATGAGGTGCACGGGATGAATTTGCGTCACTTCCAGCTCGGCGTCACATTCACCGCAGCTGACAATTTCACCTTCTTCGACTTCGTCTTCGTCCAAGTCGATGTCCGCGTCACATTCCGGGCACTTGGTCACGGGAATCTCTCCTTCCAGAGCTCACTACTGCCGGACGGACGTATTATATAACGCGGATGTCAAATTTTTCGGCAGGGGTTCGTGTAAGAGTGACCGGCAGCCGCGAATATCCGGAGCGCCCGATGGTGGGCGTGGGTGGGGTGGTGATTTCCGCCGGGCGTGCGCTGCTGGTTCGCCGCGGACGCGCTCCGCTCGAGGGGCAATGGTCAATCCCGGGCGGGATGCTGGAGGTGGGTGAGACGCTGCGGGAGGGAGTGCGGCGCGAATTGCTGGAGGAGACCGGGATCGAAGTGCGCGTGGGCGAGTTGATTGAAGTTTTCGAGCGCATCACGCCCGACAGCGACGCGAAAACTCGCTATCATTTCGTGGTCCTGGATTATTTGTGCGAGGCGGTTTGCGGAGAGGCGCGGGCCGGGAGCGATGTGGTCGATGTGGCTTGGGCCGCGCCCTCGGAATTAGCGACGTTTTCGATTTCCGAGACTGCGACGCGTGTGATTATGAAGGCGTTCGAGATGGCGAGCCGCAGCCGTAAGGCGCCGGCCTGACGGCGACCGCTGCATCAACGTCCTGCTGGACTGCTTTGAGAAATTAGCTTGCGGCGGCAGTCTGCGGCAGGCGGCCGTAGCGGCGCTCCCGGCCGAGGAAATCCTCTACCGCAGCTTCCAGATCCGTCGCTTCGAAATCGGGCCACATCTTCGGCGCAAAAAGCAGCTCGGCGTAAGCACATTCCCAGAGCATGAAATCGCTGAGGCGGCGCTCGCCACCTGTACGAATCAATAGATCGACCTCGGGCGTGGAGGCGGCGGCGTGCGTGACTTGCGCGAGGCGGCGCGAAAATTCGCTTTCGGTAATCTCGAGACTGGACATCATCCAGCAGGATGCGCGCAGGATCGCTTCGCGCGAGGAATAATCGAGAGCGATGCGTAACTCGAGCGCGCGGCCGGCCGCGGTGGAGCGTTCGGCCGACTCGATCGCTTCGACGAGCGAGGCCGGAATGCGGTCGCGGCGGCCGATCACGCGAAGGCGCACGCCGTGGGAGGCGCACTCGGACGCTTCGGCGCGAAGATAGTCCTCGAGCAGGGCGAGAAGCGCGGACACTTCACCGCTCGGCCGTTCCCAATTGTTCGCCGAGAAGGCGTAAAGCGTCAGGGTGCCGATGCCAAGCGATGGAGCGACGCGGACGATGCGGCGAACGGCGGAAACGCCCGCGCGATGGCCCTCGGAACGCGCGAGTCCGCGCGCCGAGGCCCAGCGGCCGTTGCCATCGAGCAGGATGGCCACGTGCAGCTTGGGCGCCGGAATCAGTCGCGATGCGCTGTTGCCCATACGGTTTCGAAATGCGCCTTTCTAGCCCTCTCGCGTGGCCTGGATCAGTGCTTCCATGTGATCCAGATATTTTTCCAGGGCGCGGCGGCCGGGCGCGGTCAAACGGTATTCGGTCTTCGGCATGCGGCCGTCGAAAGATTTCATGCACGCGATGTACCCGGAATCCTCAAGCTTGCGCGCGTGGACACTCAGATTGCCGTCGGTGACGCGCAGCAACTGCTTCAAGTCGTTGAATGTGAGCGAAGCGTTGACGGCGAGGGCGCTGACGATGGCGAGGCGGGTGCGCTCGTGAATCACGCGGTCGAGATTCGGAGCCGCGGCTGTGGCCGGGTCGACGGTGACGCTTCCCTGTTTCGATTTTTCCTCCCGCGCGGCGCGGAAGGCTCCCGATTTAGCCGCCATATCGCCCCGCAATCACGGCGCCGAAAATTACGTGCAGTCCGCCGAAACCGATTCCGAGAAACGCGTTGCCCCATCCCGGCGGGCAGAAAATCGCCATCGTGCCGAGCACCATGAAGCAGAGCCCCATCAGCGGCACGATGCGAATCGAAAACGCGCCGCCAGCAACGACGGCTGTCCCATAGAGGAGGAGCCAGACGCCGGCGACCTCGGCGATCGAGCCGATGCGATAAAGCAGAATCGTGAGCAGCACGCCGACGAAAAGCGGGGGCGCAAAGCTATAAACAAAGCGGCGGCCGGGCCCGGAAAAAAGCGTGGTTCCCGCCGCGCGGGCTTTCGAATACGTGGTCCAGAGCGCGATGCCGATCGCGACGGCGGCTTCGGCCATCCAGGTGATAAGCCAGAGCAGCGTCGAATCCTGGCGCGAAGCGATCACCGCAGCGCCCAGAGCCGTGATGCCCATGGCGATGCCTCCCCAGCCCGACACGGCGGTGAACGAGCCGGCACGCTCCATGGTTTCGCGGATGAAGCGGATATTGTCTCGAGCGCGATCGTCAAGGGCCACGGGGCCCTGCCGCGGGTGCGGGCGTAGAGGAACCATGGCCATAGGGTAGCAAGGCGCGCGGCGGTGTCAAGTACTTTGCACTGTAAAGTTACCATGAAATTCGGGTTACTTTTCAAGGGAGCGGCGCGGATTCAACCGGAACCGCTTGTGCGCCGATGGGCGACCGACTATGCTGGGGCGCTCGAAATCACACGGAGGCGAATCCATGAAGCGAATTTGTCTGGCAATTTGGGCGCTGGGACTCGCGCCGCTGGCGGCGACAGCACAACAGGCTCCGGCTGCCGCGCCACAGGCTGCGGCTCCGGAAGTAAATCCCATCTCGACCGGTTTTCGGACGCTGCTTGCCGAAGAATCGCAAAATACCGTAGCCGCAGTGGAAGAAATGCCTGCGGACAAGTTCGGTTTTCGGCCGACGCCGCAGCAGAATACATTTGGGCACCTGGTTGTCCACATGATTCGCGCAAACTACGGACTGTGCTCGCTGATCTCCGGCGCGAAGGCGCCGCCAGCGCCCGCGTTGAAGGATGAGGATCCGAAAGACACGCTCGTGCCGGCGCTGAAGGCTTCGTTTCAGTTCTGCACGGACTCTCTCGCGGAAATCGACGATTCCCATTTCGGGGAGATGGTGCCGTTCATCGGTGGCAAGATGGTGTCACGCGGCTTCATGGTGGTCACGGCGTCGGAGGACTACGGCGATCACTACAGCACCGCTGCGATGTACCTGCGCCTGAATGGACTGCTGCCGCCAACGGCTCAACCGAAGAAATAAGCCCGCGTGTGCGAGCGCCCTTGCAGGCGCTGGACGGACACAAGCGGCGCGGGAATCACTCGTGTGGGATGGGATAGCGGCCGGCGAGGCTGTTCCAGCGGATGCAGATCAGATCGGCGAACATCCGCAGGCTGTCGCGCAACATGTGGACTTTGGTGCCCGGATCGTGAGCCCAGCGAACCGGAATTTCCGCGGTGCGAAGTCTGCGGCGCTGGGCCAGAAACAGCAGCTCGGGGTCGAATCCGAATCGTTCGATTCGCTGCTGTTCGAAAATCACCAGGCAGCGTTCGCGCACGAAGGCTTTGAATCCGCATTGGGTGTCCTGAAACGGCAAACCGGTAAAGATTCTCACCCAGGTGTTGAAGATCATCCCCGCTATTTCCCGGAAACGCGATTGGCGACTGAAAATCAGCGAGCGGTCGACGGCGCGCGAACCGATGGCAATGTCGTACCCTGCCGCGATTGCGTTCAGAAGTTTTTCCGATTCCTCGATGGGCGAGGACAGGTCGGCGTCGGTGAAGATCGCGACGCGACCGCAAGCTTCGAGCATGCCGCGCTTGACGCTGTAACCCTTGCCGCGATTCTTGCCGTTCGAGATCAGGCGAAGCGACGGTAGTTCGCCCGACCAATCCTGAGCAATCTTGGCCGTATCGTCGGTCGAACCATCGTCTACGACGAGAATCTCTATCGCGGCCAGTCCCTTGGGGCGGCTTTCGAAATATACGCGGAGGCGCTTGAGCCCGCGGCCGAGCCGCGCTCCTTCGTTGAAAGCCGGGATGATGATGGAGAGTTCCGGTGGCATGGGGCTTATCGGCGACTCATTTCGAAAAGGCTTCTACGCGAATCAACGCCAGCCATAGCGGCCGACGAGTGGAACATATCGGCAGGCGAAAAGTTCTCGTTCGAAAATGCGGCCCTCCGACTTTACGACTTTCAATAATTGTTGGTGGTGCGCCTCCCCGACCGGAATCACGAGTCGCCCGTCCTCGGCAAGCTGGTCCACGAGCGGCTGCGGAACAGCGGGCGCAGCAGCCGAAACGAGAATTGCGTCAAAAGACGAGGATTCCGAAGAGCCCTGCGAGCCGTCGCCGACTTCAATGCGAACATTCCGATATCCGAGTTTTGCAAGCCGCTCGCGGGCCGCTTCCGCGAGGGCAGCAATTGCCTCCAGTGCGACTACTTCGCGGGCCAGCAGCGAAAGTACCGCCGCCTGATAACCGGTCCCGGCGCCGACTTCGAGCACGCGTTCGTGTCCCTGAAGATCGAGTGCATCCGTGGTGGCGGCCACAATGTAGGGCTGCGAGATCGTTTGCCCGTCGGAGGAAGGCAGGGCCTCGTCCGCATAAGCTCTCCCGATCAGATCCGGCGGAACAAACAGGTGCCGAGGTACCGACTCCATCGCCGCCAGGACGCGTGGCGAACGAAGGCCCCGGTCGTAAATCTGGCGAGCAACCATATCGTGCCGGATGTCCTCATATTTCGCGCAGTCATGCGAGGTTCGTTCGTCGTTGCCGTTCATCTGCGCTGAAATTAACACAGCCGAGTCCAGCCTCGCCACCGAAAGGCGCCCGGGCGCAAATTGCTTCTATGGCGTGCGTTCGTTAGGATCAATTGAGGCTGAATAGAAGGATTCCAGGAGAACTTGATGACTGTTCAAACTGTCCTTATCACTGCCGCACTATTTTTCGGCAGTCCGCTGCTGGCGCAGACACCCCCGACTCCCGCGGCGCCGAAGGCGCCGGCCCACCAGCCGGGCGTCGCGGCGCATTCGTCCGACTCGACGACCTCGCCTGAGGCCGCGAACGCCGACAAGGTGGATCCCGCCAAGGATGCCGCCATCCGGCATTTGATGGACCTGACGCAGACCTCAAAGATGGGCGACGAGATCAACGCGTACATCACGAAACAGGTGCACGACGGGCTGAGCCAGGCGTTGCAGCCGGATCGGCTGGCGAAATTCATGGCGGATTTCAGCACGAAGCTGGACGCTGCTGCGCCCGCGAGCGCCGTTACCGACGCGGTGGTCCCGATCTACGCGAAGGCGTTCTCGATCGAGGATCTCCAGGGCCTGATTCAATTCTACGAATCGCCTCTGGGCCAGCGGGTGGTGAAGACGCTGCCGCAGGTGGCCCAGACGTCGCAGCGGGTGGGCGTGCAGCTTGAACAGAAAGGCGCGCTGACGGTTTTGCAGGGCATGTCGAACGACTACCCGGAGCTGAAGCAGATGCTCCAACCCGGGCCGGAGGACGGTGGAGACAAAGCGCCCGGCCCGGATCGAGCGCCGGCGCCCGCGCCGGCACCTGAGCCGCCCGCGAAGTAAACGAAATTAGAACCCAGGGGTTACAATCCTGTGCCGATGCCCCTGACCGTGCTGGTGTACGCCGCTCCGAGCGTGCCGATCGATTGGTCACCTCTCTGGATATCGCTTGAGACGAGCGTGGTGGCAACGGCGGTCACGTTCGTCGCGGGTCTGGCCACAGCGGTGTGGCGGCAGCGGCGGACCGGTTTTGTTTCGGCACTGGTGGACGGGATTTGCCTGCTGCCGCTGGTGCTGCCGCCAACCGTGGTCGGTTTTTTTCTCTTGCTGATCTTCGGTCGAAACGGCCCTCTCGGGAAACTCCTGCTGCAATTCGGTGCGACCGTCGTTTTCTCCTGGCCTGCCACGGTGATTGCGGCAGCGGTGGTGGCGTTTCCGCTGATGTACCTTTCCGCGCGGGCTGCGCTCGAGCAGGTCGATTCGCGATTCTTCGAAGCCGCGAGAACCTTGGGAGCTTCGGAATGGCGCGTGTTCCGCGCCGTGGCTCTACCGCTGGCGTGGCCCGGAGTGCTGGCGGGAACGATTCTTTCGTTTGCGCGCGCGCTGGGCGAATTCGGCGCGACGCTGATGCTTGCCGGCGACATCCCCGGAAGAACCGCTACGATTCCCATCGCCATCTATTTCGCCGTGGAATCGGACGACGTTCGACACGCGCTGGCTTGGAGCGCGGCGGACGTGGCGATCTCTCTGGCGCTGCTGGGAGGACTCTATTACTGGACGCACGCGCAGGGACGCGGACGGTGGGACAGGCGCTGACGTGCCGCTCGAAGTCCAAATCGAGAAGCGGCTGCCGGAATTCACGCTGGACGTGGGGTTCACGTGCGGCGATGAGCCGCTGAGCGTGCTGGGTCCTTCGGGCGCGGGCAAAACAATGTTGCTGCGGTGCATCGCGGGACTGGAGCGTGCGCGGCGTGGACGCGTGGCGCTTGGGAACCGGGTGCTGTTTGATAGCTCCAAAAGCGTTCATCTGCTGCCGCGCGATAGACGAGTGGGCATGCTCTTCCAGCACTTCGCGTTGTTTCCGAATAAAACGGTGGGAGAAAACGTTGCGTTCGGTTTGCAGAAACTCCCACGCCACGAACAACAGCAGCGCGTGACATCGCTGCTTGAGCGCACCCGTATTATCGGGCTTGAGAGCCGATATCCGCGCCAGATTTCTGGAGGCGAGCAGCAGCGAGCGGCGCTGGCGCGCGCTCTGGCGATCGACCCGGAGGCCTTATTGCTCGACGAGCCGCTTTCGGCGCTCGATACCCACCTGCGCAGCCAGATGGAAACACAGCTTCAAGAGACGTTTGCGGCGTATCGCCGGCCGGCGCTGCTGGTGACGCACAACATCGAGGAGGCCTACAGGCTCGCGGAGCGTATATTGGTCCTTTCCCGCGGGCGGGTGGCGGCGTTTGGCGGCAAAGACGAGATATTTCGGCGGCCAGCGAGCCTGGAAGTGGCTCGATTGACGGGCTGCAAGAATTTTTCGCGCGCGCGGATGATTTCGACGGGCATGGTCGAGGCCGTCGATTGGGGATGCCAGCTTCGTGTGGTTCACGAGCTCGCGGCGGCGGTGACACATCTCGGAATTCGCGCGCATGAAATCGAGTTTGTGGAGATGAACAGCGGGGCGCCACGGGAAAACGTTTTTCCCTGCCGGCTGGTGCGCAGCTCAGAAACTCCGTTTCGGGTGACGCTCTACCTGAGCCTGCGCCAGTCGGCGGGAGCCACGAGCGAAAATTCATCCTTTGACCTGCAAGCTGAGGTGACGAAGGAAACATTTCGACTGATTCGGGAACGACCGATGCCCTGGCACATCCAGCTTCGGCCCGAGTCGATTTTTCTATTGCCCGACGAATCCTCGCAGCAATCCTAGTTGAAGTGCTTTACCCACTTAATGTCAAAGCCGTAGGTGCCGTTGATGTCGCGCAGGAATTCGACGGACAGGCCGCGTTTCAGCGTGTACTCGACCTGGATCAGCTGGTATTGGTTGGAGGTAGCCGCGTTGGTCGAATAGGTGATCTCAAGATCGCGCGTCACTTGCTCCTGAATCGTGACGCGTGCGGCGGCGTTCGATTCCGTCGCGGTTCCGGCGACGAAAGGGTCCACGCGGAACGAGCTGATCCCAAACAGATGCTCGATCCGGCCGCCGATTCCGCTGGAGATCGCTTCCGAAAGCAACGCCGTAGCGCCATAGTTCTGCGCGGAGCCGGGCGCCGAACGCAGGGCGCTTCCCTCCCCCGGACTGCCGAGAGCCAGCAGCGCGACGATATCGGAATCGGGCAGCGGTGGATCGGAGCGGTAGTTCAGCGCGAGATGGCTGGCAGGACCGGAGAAGTCGATGGTCACTTGATACTGGTTGATTGTCGACGTGGCCTCGACGTTGAGGACCGGGTCGAGGCGAAATGGATTCGCGAAATTGATGTCGCCGCGCGTGAGCTCGAAATTATTTCCGCGGAAAGGCATCTCGCCGCCGAGAAGATGGATATGCCCGAGCAGCACGGGGCGGTCCCATGTGCCGCGCAGCCGCACGTCTCCGTCCACATCGATATGCGCGCCGGCCCATTCAATGCGCGCGCCGGGCTTCGACTGGCCTTCCACGTCGAAACTCAGATTCTGGAGGAACGGAGACGTTGATTCGCCCGTGGGCGAAGTATCGGACGCGGAAGCAAAGAATGACGCGACATCAACACCTTCGGCAAACAGCAAGCGCTCGACCTGCACGTGGCCGGCGAGCAATGCCGCATCGCTCGTGCCGGAAAGCTGAAGCGTACCGTTGGCGAGCCAGCTCATTCCCGCCGGATAGCGGATGCGCACGGTCGAAGTGGCGGCCGTGATTTCGTAGCGCATGGGTCCTTCGCCGTAGGTGACGCTGCCGCTAAGCGTTAGATGTCCCCCGCCGGCATCCGCCGTCACGCGGTCAAAAAGCAGCCGACTGCGGTCAAAAACCAGATCGCCGCTCACGTTGCTGAGCCCCACAGGAAAATCCGCGTAGTGAGCTTCGGCTCCGCGCACGCTGGCGCGGCCGGTGATCCGCGGGCGCAACATCGTTCCCTCGACCGTTACGTTCGCTTCGGCGCGTCCCTGCGCTTCGATATCTGGAACCAAACCTTTCAGCAGGCGCAGGTTCACGCTGCCCGCTATCGCGAACTGAATCCGGCGATCGCGATCGAATCGCGCGGTCCCTCCCAACTGCAAGTCCGTGTCTGGTCCGTGCAAACGCGCCTGATCGACGCGAATTTCGTTGCGGCGATACGCGAGGCGTATGTCCTGATCGTTGGTCAGCTGGACCAAGTCGTAGTTGAAGGAAATCTTGGAGATGTCCGCATCCACTTCGATCGAATCGAGCTGGCGCAGCGCGCCGGAAATCGTGAATACCCCGTCGGCACTGCCGTGGCCGGTCAACTGCGTCAGATGCAAGGCCGAGGCGATGAAGGGATCCAGATCGAATTCCACGAGCGAGAGCCGTCCGGCGATTTGTTCATCTCCGCCGAGCCCGATGGTCAAATCGCCCTGCAATTTTTCGCGCTGCGGCTCCGAGCCGAGTGTCAGATGCGCGGTGTGGCCGTCGGACGTGAGCTGGCCCGTGAAATCGCCTTCTGATTCCGTGCCGAGCGTCAGATTCGTCAGATGGAAATCGCCCTGGGCGTTCGGCGCCAGCACGGGACCGCTGCCGCGCAAATTGACGTCGAGCCGTCCGCCAATGGCCAGCGACGGGCTTTGTAGGTCTTTGACTTTCTCGAGCGCGAGGCCCGTGCCGGAAATGTCGAATTCCGTTTGCGCTTCATGGGGCCGGTAGAGGATGTTGCCCGCGACCATTCCCGAGCCGCCGCGAAGCTCCGCGTTGGTCAGGCGAATTTCATCATTCCGCCAGTGCAGTTCCCCGCGGAAGCGGTCGAAATGCCAGCCCTTCACTTCGATGTCATCAACCGTGAGATTTGCGTCGAGAATCGGAAATGCCCGCGTGCCGGTGGCGTGAACCGTGCCATTGATGCGGCCGGACGCCGGGTATTTCACCGACATCACTGCGTCCACGTCGTCCGCAGAGGCGTTTTCAATTCGCGCGTCGAGCGTCCACTGGCTCGAGTCGACGAAGCTCCAATCCCGGTCAAAACTCAGGTTCAGATCGAGTTCGATGGCCGTCTGGCCGCGCGACATAGTGGCTTTGGTGAGATGAAGTCCGTCGGGCGAATAATCCATGTCGCCGTCGAGCGTATCCATGGTGAGTTGATCGTAGACGGGATTGATCGCGTGCAGGCGACCCACGAACGAAGGGCCGACGAGCGGGCCGAGGATCCGGCCACGCCACGCGACTTGTCCACCGACGCGGTGCACGCCGGATTCCCGGCCGCGGATCGCGGCGATGAAATCGTCCCATTCCAGCAGATTGTCGGCGCGGAAATTTACCTCCAGTCCAGAGTCGTGCTCGCCAAGCGGGCCGTCGAAGTCGAGCTGCATATGCGGCGTGGTGATCTGGCTTTTCACCACGGAAACGATTTCTTTGTCCGTGCCGTAATCGAAACGGATTTGCGCGCTGGCGGGAATCATGCCGGGCGCGAGCGTAGCGGGCGGCGACCATTGCATGTTGCCGGCGGTGTGGAAATGCTTGAAGTTCGCGTTCCACGTGTTGACCGAGTCGATGCTGATGGCGCCATCCCAATGCAGTGTGGGCACGGGGAAATCTTCGTTTTCGAGCGCGTTGAATACCTGCGCGAGGCTGATGCTGCGGGTCTGAGTCTGCGTACGAAACGCGAGACCGTTGAAATCCAGATTCAGCGTCCCGGCTACACTACCGCCGAGTGCGCGGACTTGTAGATTTGCGACCCTCAGCTTTTGTCGAGCCACAACGTAATCGCCCCAGGTTTGCATGGGCCCTGCGTGAAACCATTTGTAAGGCATGCGAACGTCGTTGCTTGAATAGTGACCGGTTGCGGTCCACGCGCCGGAGCCGTTTTCAGCCGAGACGTAGCGCGCCTGGCCCGAAAAATCGGCGTCGCCGTCCGGAGTGGTGGGCTCGCGCGTGATCCTGCGAACGTCCGCGAGAGACAAACGCCCCCGATATTTCAGATTCCAGTCCGAGCGAGCGAAGCTGGGCAGCTCCGCCTGAAGATTGAACTGCGAGTGGAGCGCCCGGACCACGACTTCGTCGGCCGAAAAGGAATCGCGACGCAGTGTGAACTTCATCGCGAAATCGAAGGGAAATGGCATGTCCTTTTTGGCCGCGAGTTCGATTTGCTGCCAGGTCAGATTGCCGATGTAGGAATCGGCGCCGCCCGCGGGCGAGTCGTAGTGCAGCGCGAAACTGAAATTGTTTCCGTGGAGGTCGAGCGGAACGCGTTGATCGTTGTACTGTGCGTAGCCGTCGTTCAGGGCGAGCTGGCCGATGCGCAAATTAAACAGCGTGGCGCGCCACGCCCGATTGCTGCCAGGCGCGGGCGGCGCGGGTACATTGCTGCGGCCGCTGCGATCAATGCGCACGACGGCCTGCGGGCGTTCGACGATGAGCCGGTCGAGCGCGAGCTGGCGGCCGAAGAACGAAATGAGGCGCACGGACGCGTCGATTCGGTCGGCGTGAAATAGCGGAGGCTGATGGGAGCTCTCGAGGCCATGCAGGGTTAAATTATCGATTTCGGCGCGCAGTCCCCAGAGATGAAAATGAAAACCGCCAATTTCGGCGCGAGCACCCGTACCCTGGGCGATCCTTTTGATCAGTTCGTCGCGAAGCCAATTCTCGGCGAGTCCGGTCTCAAAAATGATCACCAGGACGGCGGCAATCGCCACGAACGCGTATAGCGTGCAGCGCGCCCAGCGCTTCAGACGCCCGCTCACTGCTTTGCTCCATGCGCTACGACGTCTATTTTCAGGCGGCTGCGCGTGTCGTCGAGCCATTGCGCCGAACGATCGCTGATCGCTTGCTGGATCAGCACTTCGCGAATCGTGTCTTCCACGTCGTCGAGCGGCGGGACGGATTCATTTTTGGCCTTCAATTGCGGAGCGAACTGGTCGTTGTAATACGCCTCGATTTGTTTTGAATCGATCTGTGCCGCCGGCCGGAACCGAAAATCCAAGAAACGCGAAAGGTAGAGCTGCTGCTCGAGCATCCGGCGCACGGCGGCCTCCGTGAGGCCCACGGACGCGAAGCGCCTCGCGAATTCTTCCGGCGAACCGAATTGCGCGGCGAGCTGCGAGTACGCCCGGTCGATGTCCGCCGCTGACGGCGCCGGATATTTCGCGGTTTCGATTTCGCCACGCACGACCCATTGGTCCGCAAGCTCGCGAATCAGCTCGTCGCGAGGTTTTTCCTTTCCGTCGACGAGCTTTTGAAACGCGCCCAGTTCGCGCACTTCACTTTCCAGGATGATGTCGTCCTCGATCCGAGCCGCTACACCATCGACAACTTGGCCGCCCGGCGCGGTTGCTCGTGCAGCCGGCGCCGTCACGGTCGGCGACGGCGCAGGGTCTTGCGCAAAGGCGCGGCTCTCCGCCTGGTGCACGAAGCACAACGTGCACACGAAAATGAGCAGTTCTCGCCGCATCAGAAAATCGGTCCTATGTTGAAGAAGAATCCGATATGCGGGAGGTGCAGAGTCTGGAGCTGTCCGACAGTACCGCCCGGAGGAATCACCGTTGCCTGATACGCTGCGGGGTTGAGCTGATAGCCAATGTCGACGCGCACGGGTCCGATCGGCGTGGGATAGCGCAAACCGAAACCCACGGTATGCGAAAAATAATTTAGGTCCGTAATCGACGGAGCTTTCCATGCGAACGAAATGTGGTTTACATCCGAATAGACATTGCCGCCGTCATAAAAGATCGTACCGCCAATGCGATTGCCGATAATCGGCAACCTCATCGGAAATCGAAGCTCCTGATTGAACACGAGAATCGCCAGGCCGCCGATCGGAAACCCGGTACAGGGATCGCGCGGGCCCGCCTGATTCAATCCGAAGCCGCGCAGTGAGGTGCCGCCGCCGGCGAAGAAGCGCTCCGGCAACGGAATCACGGACGGAATGATATCCGGCGGAGGCTCCGTGCACTGGCCGGGAGTATAGGAGCTGTTGCCTTCGATCGTGTTTCCATAGGGCACTTCCGCGCCGAACCGCACCGAGCGCGCGAACACGAACGCGCGGCCGAACGAATAGAACGACGAGTTCTGGAAAAAGCCGCGAAAGAAATTGGCGCTCGACCCGATCGGTTCGATCGCGTCGCTCACGTCGATGGTGTTGAAGGTACCGTGTTTCGCGTCGGCTGGATCGTCGCGCCTGTCGCGCGCGTAGGTGATGCCGAATCCCGAAACCAGAGTCGGTTGGCTCAGCAGCGGAATCTGTTCTTCGTTGATCGTGGAAACCAGGTTCGAAGCCTTCACGCGGCGGTAGAAATAGCGGTACAGCAGCGAACTGTGCGGCGTAAGCTTTTCCACCAACTGCGCGCCGCCCTCAAAACGGGTCGACGTGAATGTGTTGATGTCCTGTGTTTTGTCGGCGAACCCGATGAGCTGGGCGCTCAGATTCTTATCGTTCAGAAAATTGTTGGCGGTGTAGTCCAGCGCCACGCGGTATTCCAGCGTGCTCACGCGCGCTCTCAATGAAAGCGTCTGCGCGCGGCCGAACATATTGTTGCGCGCGATCTCGAAAATGCCGCGCGGGCTTGCTCCGATCGTGGTGCCGCTGGGGTTGGTGCTGCCGCCGGCAATGCGCTGCACCTCGAAGCCGAATCCGTAGCCGATCGTGTAGCGTTGCCCTTCGTGCATTTCCACCACGACGGTTTTTTCCGGATCGGTCCCATCGGGATTTTGCGGAGCGATCTGCACGCGGTTGAAAATTCCCAGGTTGTAGAGCTGGCGCTGTGTCTTGGCCACATCGCCCTCGCGCAGCGGGCCGCCGGCTTCGATGTCAACCTGCCGCCGTATGATTCCCGGGCGCGTGAATTGGTAGCCGGTCAGCAGGACCTTCGAGACTTCGACCTGCTTCCCTTCCGTGACGTGATAAATCAGGCTGACTTCGTTCGCGTTGGCGCCGGGTATTACTTCCTCATGAAAGCCGGCTTCGGGAAAACCTTCGTTGTAGTAAAGCGCGAGGATGTTGTTGCGGTCGCTTGCGACGCCCGATTCGGAGTAGGGCTCGCCTTTCGTCGACCCGGTCACGTTCAGGAGCTCGTCGGTCGAAATCGCGTGATTGCCGTCGATTTTCAGGCCCTCGATGCGGCTCTGCGCGCCTTCCACGATATGAAACGAGACGAACAGATTGTTTTTCTTTCCGCGATAATGATCATCGATGGCGGACGTGACCTGGCAGCTGAGAAACCCATTCGAGAGGTACACAGCGCGAATCGAATCCTGATCGCCTTTAAGCAGTTGTTGGCTGAACCGGCCGCTGGAGGCAAACGAGGCCGTCTGCAACAGCAATCTGGGCGAAAGCAAACTGTTGCTGAAGTATTTGTTCCCTTCAAAGCCGATTCCGGCCAGCCGAAATTTGTCGCCGCGCGAGACGTCGTAGTGGATCACGCGCTCGACCGGCTTATCGTTGGACTGCGAACTCACCTGAACGTCCGCGTTGAAGTAGCCCTGGCTTTGCAGATAGTCGCGCAGGTTGCGCCGGCCTTCTTGTAGCAGATCCTCATCCACCGCACCTTCCGCAAATATCGGCAATAGCTTTTTCTGCTTGCCTTTGCCGAGGCGCGCGCCGGTAATTTCGATGCGCACGCGGGGACCGGCTTCCACCGACATCTTCAGCGGGACCAGATTTGTGCTCGGGTCGTAGGTTCCCGTGGTGATCAGCGCGCTCGCGCCCAAGTATCCCTGATTGACCATGAATTTTCGGAGCCGGTCGGATCCGCGGGACAGGCGTGCCGAGGTCATTTCAATCGGTTTTTTCTTCAAAAGGCTCGCGCGCCGCAGCAGCTCATCGTTCGGATAGGAAGTCTGATTGTCGATGGCGATATCGCCAATCACCGCGCGCGGGCCGGAGTCAACCAGCATGGTCACGTCCATCTGCCGGGTGTCTTCGTGCGGTGTGAGCGACCAATTGATTTTCGCTTGGTAGAGGCCGTCGTCGCTCAACGCGGATTTCAGTCGGTCCGCCGCCTCGCGAACCGAGCTTTCGCGGAACGGTTCGCCCAGCACAAGCCGCAGCGACGCCAGCGCCGCCGGTTCCGTGGGAGGTTCCTTGAGCCCTACGATGCGGATGACGTTGTTGAAGTAGTTTCTGCGGACGATAAAATCAATGCGCACTCCGCCCGCATCCGGCGAGGCTTCGGCGCGAATGTCCGCGTAGTCGCCCATGCGATACAGCTGGCGCAGGCTTTGGCGCTCGGCCGAGAAGTCAAAGGGCTCTCCAACCGCAAGCGGGAGCGGGGCAATTTTGTCCGGGACTTCGCCGCCGGATTGATCGACCACCCGCACGCCGGTGACCCGCTGGCCTTCGACCGATGATTCCTGCGCCCGCGCAGGCGAAATGCAGGCAAATAAGCACGCGGCAATCCCGAAAGCCCAGGTGGCGGCCGCCGCGGGGACCGGAATGTATTGTAAACACGATCTTTTGCGCCGAATTCGCATGCGCCCCAAGAGGTTAAGAGGAAAGGTTAGCACGCCGCGTTGCCTCGCCCGGACGAAAAGGCGCTATCATGCCTTGAACACGGAAACAATCGCATGGATCGCGAGCAGCGGGAAAAATATTCGCGCCAGATTCTCTTCGCCGGGATCGGTGAAGCCGGCCAGGAAAGGCTATTGGCGTCGAGCGCCGTGCTGGTCGGCTGCGGCGCCCTGGGGACCGTTTCCGCGAGCCTGCTTGCGCGCGCCGGCGTCGGCAAGCTGCGCATCATCGACCGCGATTTCGTCGAATCCTCCAACCTTCAGCGCCAGACGCTATTTGAGGAGACCGATGCTCGCGACGCGCTCCCGAAAGCCGTGGCCGCCGAAAGGCGCCTGCGCGCCGTCAATTCCAGCGTTCAAGTGGAAGGAGTCGTCGCCGACTTGACGCCGAACAATGCCGGCGATCTGCTCGCAGGCTTTCCCCTGATCCTCGACGGAACAGACAATTTCGAGACACGGCTGCTCGTGAACGACGCCGCCCTCTCGCTCGACACGCCGTGGATCTATGCCGCCGCGGTCGGCAGCTACGGCGTGACGATGACAATTCGTCCCCGCCAGACGGCCTGTCTGGCATGCCTGGTCGAGAAGGGAGACGAAGCGGCCTGGGGCGGCGCATCCAGCCAAAACGAAGCCACTTGCGACACGGCCGGAATCCTGGCGTCTGCCGCCAGCGCGATCGCATCGATCGAAGCGACAGAAGCCATCAAATTCCTCGCTGGCAAACCGGAGGCGCTGCACGGCCGGCTGGTTTCTTGCGACGTGTGGTCCGGGAAATTTCAGTCCATACGTATCTCGCGCAATCCGGAATGTCGCGCCTGCGCCCGTCAAGATTTCACCTATCTCGAAGGCCAAGCGCAACCTCACATCACGATGTGCGGACGCGATTCCGTGCAGATCCACGAGCGCAGCCGTCGGATCGATCTCACGGAACTGGGCAGGCGCCTAAGCTCCGCGGCCGCCGACCAGGTACGCAGCAACGATTTTCTGCTGCGTTGCCGGATCGCACGCTACGAGTTGACGGTCTTCGCCGACGGGCGCGCGGTCGTAAAAGGCACGCAGGATCCAGCCGTGGCGCGCTCGCTCTACGCCCGCTACATCAGCGCGTAAACGAAGCCGCCAGCAATTTCCAGATCCTCGGGGGATTTTCAGCCTGCAAACCGGCGCAGCGCGGATTGCCGCATGGCCGCGCGGTCCATGTTCTCGCGGGTGTTCATCAGCGTCAGCAACGTGCTCAGAATGCGGGCCTTGAGCTCATCGGTCATCGGAAAGCCGCTCATGGCCACGTTCACGAGCATCTCGCCGCGCGACGCAATCTTTTCCATCAGTTCAACTTGCCGCTCGTGGACGACCGGCCCCAGAGCAGTTTCGCGGCGCATCTCCGCGCATTCCTGCTCGATGTTCAGGGTGAAGTGCAGGATGCACATATGTACAGGCACCAGTCCCGCCGGGACAGTCGCCTTGCATCCTTTTGCAGCACACGGTTCTGGCACGAACCCATCCTTCGTAAGCTCTTTTTTTGTAGCACCATCCCCGCCAAGTTGCCAGATTTCAGCGAGGCTGCTGCCACCTATTCGACATCATCGGCGGGCAGGATCCGCCACCCGACCCTGCCGATGCCGGGGATTACAAAAGCGTTACAACGCCCGCCGCATCGATCGCGTCTAATGTAGCTGTAGGCAGATGGAAAGTTTCTGAAAGGAGCAACCATGCGTTACATCCAGGCGAAATCATACAAGCGCTCAGCTATCTTACTGGTTTTATTCATGCTTACCCTAGGAACCGCGGCCAGCTCGTTCGCGGGGACCAACCAGCAGGCACCGGCTCGCGACTCGGCGGGCTACGAAACGTGGCTCACCCACCAGGTGCGCCACGAGCTGGTGATGCTTCCCTTCTACTCGGTCTTCGACAACTTGGAGTACAAAGTCGAGGGCGGCAAGGTGACTCTGTTGGGCCAAGTCACTCGGCCGAATATCAAAAGTGACGCGGAAAGCGCCGTGAAGCACATCGAAGGTGTGGAAGCAGTCGACAACCAGATCCAGGTTCTGCCGACTTCTTTCAACGACGATCGCATTCGCCGCGCCACATTTCGCGCCATTTATTCGTATCCGACTCTACAGATGTATGCCCTGCGCAGCGTGCCCACGATTCACATCATCGTGGACAACGGTCACGTGACTCTGGAGGGTTCCGTGGCCCGGGAGTCGGATAAGGATGCGGCCGGAATCCGGGCGAACGCCGTTCCCGGCGCTTTCTCGGTGACCAACAACCTGCACGTCGACAATAGTTAACTGACGAAGTGAACCACGCTCACTGCGCGGGCGGCGCCACATGTTCGCCGGATCGGAATTCGGTCCAGGGTCCGGCGTCCATGTCGTGCAGCACCGGCGATTGCCACGAATATTCCGGGTGATCGGCCAGGAATTTCGCGGCGTCGAAGTTGATCCCGCACGGATGGCCCGCCCTCGCGACGAAATCCAGCGCCGCGGCCATCTTGCTGTCCGTTACTTTACCGCTGACGGCACCCGAAGGATCAAAAGGCTTCGCGCCCGGCACGGTTTCGCTCGCATCGCCGTGGCCGCAAAGCGTCCGGCGGTTGGCGCCTTCCTTCTTGGTGAACGTATCGAAGTGGTCCGCAAGGAAAATTTCCGCAAGCGTCGTGTCGATATTTCCCTTGTTGCCGCCTAGCAGCTGATCCCAGCGAATCTTCCGCGCGTTCGGCCCGCTCGAGGGATCGTTCGGGTTATAGGTCGTTTCGTCGCGAATCACGTCGGGATCGCTCGGGAAATTAGAGCCCGAAAAATATCCGTCCTTCGTGCGCCAGACCTTCGTGTGCTTCAGCCCGTCCTCGAACCGCGCGATTTCGCCCGTCTTGCGATCGCCGATCAGCCAGTCGTTGGCATAACCGCCGTTGTTGCCATCGAGCATGATCTTCACGTAATCGTCGATCGAGTTCGCATACTGCATAGCCTTGCGCGCACGCACGAATTCGGCCTTGCCGGTGGGATCCCAGCCGTGAAAATAGGCGATGGTCGTCTCGGTGATCATCAATCCGCCGGACGTGACTCCGTAATCGTCGTCGCTCGCGATCACGCCCGGGAAACCATCCATCACCATCCGGTAGCCCGATTGCGGGACGATATCGAAGACGATATTCCAGCGTTCCCCGTCCATATAGCTGGTCCAATTGCTGTGCGCCATGACGATCTGATGATCCTTGGTCCAGCTGCCGGTGGCGATGAACGCGCTGCAATGCCCGTGAATTTCCTCGCGCGAGACTCGGGAAGTCTGCGTCTGCGAGTTTAGCCACGGCACGTAGTAATCCGGCAGTTCCTGAAAAGCGTTGAGCGCGACGATATCATCGAGGTCGAGCTTGGTCTTGTTCGCTTGCAGGCCGTCCGCGATTCCCTGCAGCTCGGCCTGATATTCGGGATCGATCTTGGGCCAGAGCATCTCTCGCGCCGCGCGACGGAAAAATTCCCAGTCGCGGCCGCTGTTGTGCGTGGCTTCGAGCCGGAAACTCTGGAATGCGTCGGCGATTTCCGGCGCCAGGAGATAGCCGTGCTGATAGCCGATGTCGTGCGGCGAGCCTTCCAAGTGGACGTAGATCCAGCCGCCACGATCAAAGCGGTAGCCCTTGTCCTGGGTCAACTCGGTGAAGCTGTCCTTTGACTGAGACCTCCCCGGCGCCGGTTTCCGGCGCACGGCGGCGGCTGCGGCAGCCAACGGCGCCGGCGACGCGCCCACAAGCTGTGTCAACAACAACGAGATTCCCAGGGTCGATCGTAGGAAATGCAATTTTCCCTCTCAGCCTCTTGCGGCCCTTAAAGGTTTGAAGTGGCCTTTGTTTTCAGTGAGTTAGACCGTCTTGCCGTTGCCGGAGTCGGTCGACCTGAAACCAAGCAAACATCTTAGGCAGACACGCCGCCGAGCGCAAGAATATAGATCGCTCGCTATCGGCGCGCCTGAAACTGGCGACACTGATTTCGGCATTTGGAACGCCCCCGCAGAATTTTGATGCAAGAAAATCGAAACTGTCGGATAGTATGTGCGTTCGCCGGAACGACGTCCGCAGCCGCCCGGAAACCCAACACACAATTGAAGTGTCGCCACCTGCGAGCTGGTGTGCGCACAGGCACAAGAGAGGCCTATGGATATCGGCGGCAACACGGGCACTAATCCGCGCATTGGTCCGTTTGAGGTTTTCTTTCCGGTAGGGGGCTCTTCGCCGCGACTGCGGCACAGTGGAGAGCCTGGTTTTCCGGGCCGGCTTTTCGTCGTCGAAGGTATCGACGGTTCGGGCAAATCGACGCAGCTCAGCCTGCTGCACAAATGGCTCGAATCGAAAGGCTACGGCGTCGTCTTCAGCCAGTGGAATTCGTCCGAGCTGGTCAAGGACACCACGAAGCTGGGCAAAAAGAAAAAGATGCTGACGCCGGCGACGTTCTCGCTGATCCACGCCACCGATTTCGCCGATCGCATCGAGCGAAATATCCTCCCGCTGCTCAAGGCGGGTGCCGTGGTCCTTTGCGACCGCTATATTTACACGGCCTTCGCACGCGACGTGGCCCGCGGCATGGACCGCCACTGGGTGCGCGATCTGTACGGCTTCGCCGCAAGACCCACGGTCGCCTTCTATTTCCGCGTGCCTCTTGAAACCGCTATCGGCCGCCTGGTCACGGGACGCGACGGATTCAAATTCTACGAAGCCGGGCTCGACATTGGCTTGAGCGACGATCCCACGGAGAGCTTTCGCTTGTTCCAGGGGCGCATCGTCGACGAATACGAAAAAATGCTTCCCGAATTCGGCCTTACGGCGATCGACGCGACGCTGCCCGTGGAAGTCCAACAGGCGCAGGTGCGCCAAATCGTACAAACCCATCTCGATCGAGCGAGAAACCTGAGGGTGCGACCATGAGACAGACCTACGGAAAAGCGCTGCCGGGAATGAAACTTCCGGATCTGGCGGGCAAACTGCTGGTGTTGGAAGGAACCGATTGCGCGGGCCGCACCACGCAGATTGATATGCTGCGCCCGTGGCTCGAGCAACAGGGTCACGCCGTGCTCGATACAGGAATGGCACGGTCGTCTCTGGCCGGTGAAGGAATTCGCCGCGCGAAGGAAGGAAACAATCTTGGCCGCGTGACGCAGAGCCTTTTCTACGCCACCGATTTTGTCGATCGCCTGGAAAACGAAATGATTC
>Ga0210391_10000298_pt1 | contig 56965 bp, 51 predicted proteins | sample IncBWC12OmetaG_FD_160573 | JGI IMG/M metagenome (GOLD analysis project Ga0210391, IMG submission 160573) | Forest soil microbial communities from Barre Woods Harvard Forest LTER site, Petersham, Massachusetts, United States - Inc-BW-C-12-O ...
TAATGCCCAGTACTGGCTGGGCGAGTCCTATTACGTGACGCGGGACTTTCAAAGTGCCGCCGCGGCGTTTCAGACTCTGCTCGACCGCTGGCCTGATTCACGTAAGGCGCCGGATGCCTTGCTGAAGCTCGGCTACACGCAGGCGGAGCTCAAGCACATCGCCCAGGCACGTGCCACGCTGACTTCGGTCTCAACCCGGTTCCCGGGCTCGGACGCAGCGAACCTCGCGGCCGCACGGCTGCTGCAACTGCCGGCACAGTGACGTGGAGCGGCTCAAGATCACCGAAATCTTCCGCTCGCTGCAGGGGGAGGCCGATACCGCGGGAATTCCGACGGTGTTCGTGCGCCTGACCGGCTGCCCGCTGCGCTGCCAGTACTGCGATACCGCCTATGCCTTTCACGGCGGGGAATGGGTAACGCTCGAGGATGTGCTGCAGAAAGTGCGCGACCATGCCACTCACCACGTCTGCGTGACGGGCGGTGAGCCGTTGGCCCAAAAGGGCTGCGCGGCGCTGCTAACCCGGCTGTGCGATGAGGGCTTGCGGGTGTCGCTCGAGACCAGCGGCGCGATGCCGCTGGGCGAGGTTGATCCGCGCGTCGTGATGGTCGTGGACGTGAAGACACCGGGATCCGGTGAGGAAGCGCGCAACCGGTATGGCGAGTTGCAGCGGCTCACACCCAAGGATCTCGTGAAGTTCGTGATCTGTTCCCGCGAGGATTATGAGTGGAGTCGCGCCAAGCTCGATGAGTTGCAGCTCGCGGCCCGCTGCACGGTGCTGTTCTCGCCCAGTCATGAGCAGTTGCAGCCCGGCATTCTGGCCGACTGGCTGCTGGCAGACCATTTGCCGGTGCGTTTCCAGGTTCAGCTGCATAAGTACTTGTGGGGCAATGTCGCAGGGAAATGAATTGATGAAACCTGCGCAGCCTGCGGTGGTGCTCCTGTCCGGGGGCCTGGATTCCGCCACCGTGCTGGCGATTGCACGGCATCTCGGCCACGAGTGTCACGCGCTGTCGGTGGCTTATGGGCAGCGGCATTCCGCGGAGCTCGATGCCGCGGCGCGCGTCGCGGCCGCACAGGGAATTCGCGATCATCGCGTCATGCGTGTGGATCTCGCCGGCATCGGCGGCTCCGCACTCACGGACAACAGCATTGCCGTTCCGCAGAGCCCGACGACGGGCATCCCGATCACCTACGTGCCGGCGCGCAACACCATGATGCTGGCGCTGGCCTTGGGCTGGGCAGAGGTGCTCGGCGCCGACAGCATCTTCATCGGCGTCAACGCCGTGGACTATTCCGGCTATCCGGACTGCCGTCCCGAATTCATTGCGGCATTCGAGGCGCTGGCGGCCCGCGCCACGCGTGCCGGTGTGGAAGGCCGGCCGCTGACCATCCAGGCACCGCTGATCGCGTGGACGAAAGCGCAGATCATCCAGGCCGGAACGCAGCTTGGCGTGGACTATGCATCGACGGTGTCCTGCTACCAGGCGGATGCGAGCGGCCGCGCCTGTGGCCTGTGCGATTCGTGCCGGATCCGCCGCGAGGGCTTTGAGGCAGCCGGAATCGCCGATTCCACGCGCTACGTCTGAGGGTCAGTCGAAGCCACGGAACGTTGCGAATTCGGCCAGCGCCGCCCGCTCGGTGCGCAGCCGATTGATGGCAGCGGTCTCATCCCGATAGCCCACCGCCATGCCCGAAAACAGCATGCGAGCGGCGGGCAGCGCGATCGCCTCGCTGACCTCCCGGTGCCACCCTGACCAGGATTCCTGGGGACAGGTATGCAGGCCGTATTCGCGCGCCAGCAGCATGATGCTCTGCATGAACATGCCCAAATCGGCCCATTGCGCCGCGCCCATATAGCGGTCAATGCAGAAGAACAGCATCACGGGCGCGCCAAACCCCTCGTAATTGCGGGCGTACTGGCGCAGGCGGGCAGGGCGCTCGCTACGCGGTATCCCGACGGTGGCGTACAGGTCCTCTCCGTTCTGGAAGCGGCGCGTCCGATACGGCTCGCCCAGCGGCGAGGGATAGACCGGGTATTCGGGCGTATGGCCGAGCGGATGCTCCGGCACCTGCACCCGGACCCGCTCCACCAGGGCCGCCAGAGGCGCGCCGGTCAGCACATCCACGTACCAGGGCTGCAGATTCCCGCCGGAGGGCGCGCGGCTAGCCGCGGCCAGGATCTGACGTATGGTGGCTTCGGGCACCGGAGTGGGTAGAAACGCCCGGCAGCTCATCCGGCTGTTGAGGGCTTCCGAGACTTTCATGTCGAACAGGTCCTCTGCGGGCCTCCGTCGGCCTGTAGTATCATGCGCGCCCTTCCCGAGGGGTGTTAGCTCAGTCGGTAGAGCATCGGACTTTTAATCCGCTGGTCGTGGGTTCAATTCCCACACACCCCACAAATACCGTTGTAAATCAGCATTTTGAGCGCTCTTCGAAGTCCTGAAAGCGTGTATCAGGTCGAACTGCGCGGCATCGGCTGGCTGAAGTCACTGGCGCAGAAGGGGCAGCGAACGTAAGTTCGCGGTTTCGTCGTCGCCTTGTCGTCTGGTTCAAGACTTGCCTTACACAAGGGGCACTTGAACACTTCACCGAGTACTACGCGGCCGACCACAAGGAGCCCGATACAGATCACGAATACCTGAGCGCCATGGGTCCAGCCGCGTTTCACGCCGCAAAGTGCCTGGTAATAGCTGCCGCGAAGGAAAGCGCCCAGGGCATCAGCCATAACCAGATAAAGGAACCTGCGAGCCCATCTGTTCAGCCTGGCCAAATGCTGGGTGATTGTCATCGCGGGTTAACGAATGCCTGGCATCGGCAGACTGAAGTCTGTCCCGCACTTGGTGCACTTGCTGGTATGGCGGGCTGCTCTCGCTTAATCGGATACCGACGCACAAGGCCACTGCACATCGGACACCTCTATGGTCCTGCATGAACTGATTTACGGCATCTCTCCCGGCGGTTTCAGCGTCGCCTCGGATTGAAACTTTCTCCGGTCGGCGGTGTGTTGAAGGCAGCCGATACTCGTATGTTGCCTTGTGCGACCCAAGATGCTACAAGTCGTCACATGTTACGCGGAGTCACACTATGAGCAATCTTCCACCGCTGGGCGATCTGGAACATGAAATCCTCACGATTCTGTGGGCGGGAGCTGAGATGACAGCGGTAGGCGTACGTCGGAAAGTGGCCCGCGAATTGAAGGACGCGACTATTCGCACCGTACTGCGGCGACTCGAAGATAAGGGTTATGTGGTGCACACGGTGGAGTCGGGCACCTTTCTCTACCGTCCCGCGGAGTCCCCGGACAGCGCAGCGGCCGATGCCGTGAAAGGCATTCTCGACAGATTCTGCGGCGGCTCCATTGAACGCGCCCTGCAGGCGCTCGTCGATGCCGCACTCGTCGAGCCACGCGAACTCGTGGCGATCGCGGGCCGTCTCAGGCGTCGGGCGCGATAGAAAACATGAACGCCGCCAGCCCCGGAATGGACAGTCCCGCACCTCACAACCCCTGGTCGCCGGTCGATTGGCCGATTGCAGCGAAGCTGGGCGGGACATCACTCGCGGGCCTCGCCATCATATTCGTTGCGGTGCGCCTGTTCGCAGGGTACGGAGAAAAGACGCTGCGGATCCCGAAAGCCCAGCTGACCATCTCGGTCGTAGAACAGGGAGTCTTCCATGACCTCATCCCCTTGCGGGCACAGGTGCAGCCGCGCGAAACCCTGTACGTCGATGCAATCGACGGAGGTCGCGTCGATCGGGTGCTGGTCGAGGCGGGCGACCACGTTCAGCAGGGCCAGCCTCTGATCGAACTGAGTAACACAAACCTCGCACTATCTGTCATTCAGCAGGAATCGCAGCTGAACCAGGCGATGTCGCAGCTGCAGCAGAATGAGATCGCACTCGAGCAGAACGATCTCGCAAACAACCGGGCCCTCGCCGAGATTGACTACAACCTGGTGAAGTTGGAGCGCTCGGCCGCGCGACGTGAAGCTCTAGTTGCGGGCGGCGCGACCTCTAGGGAGGACCGAGATGACGTTGTGGACCAGCTGGCGTACTACCGCCACCTGCAACCGATCCAGGCGGCGAGCTCCAAACGCCAGTCAGATATGCACGATCGCTTGCTGCCGGACATTAGTCGTCAGCTGCAAAATCTGCGGGCAAACCTTGACGTCGTGGAGGGGAAACTCGCCGGACTCATTATCCGCGCGCCCATAACCGGAGTAGTCACGGCGATAAATCTTAAAGTCGGCGAGCTGCGCAATCCCGGTGAGCGACTGGCCGAAGTCACTCCCGAGACAGGAATGAAGCTCACCGCCGACGTGGACGAGTTCTATCTCACGCGGGTCCACAGCGGGCAATCCGCGACGATGGACGTTGACGGTGCCGGGGTCAAAGCCACCGTGCGTCGGGTCTCCCCCCAGGTCAAGAACGGGCAGTTTTCGATTGACCTCGATTTCACGGGTCCAAGTCCGCCAAACCTGGTTTCCGGTGAGACGGCGCAGGGACGGCTGCAGCTCGGTGGCGACACTCCCGCGCGCCTGCTTCCGGTCGGCCCATTCCTGGATCGCACGGGCGGCAACTGGATCTTCGTTCTGTCGAGCGATGGCAGGACCGCGCGGCGCCGCCAGATCAAGATCGGCCGGCGGACGTCTGAACAGCTTGAAATATTAAGTGGTCTTAGCGACGGCGAGCGCGTGGTGACCTCGGACTACACCAGTCTCGATCGAGCCGACCGCATTGTACTAACGGATTAGGAAGGAAGACTCATGCTCAAGCTCGAACACATATCGAAGGTCTTTCGGGCCGCGGACATCCAGACTGCCGCGCTGGATGACCTGTCGCTGGAAATTGCGCAGGGCGAGTTCATCGCCATCATGGGCCCCTCCGGCTGCGGCAAGTCGACACTGCTGAACATTTTGGGCCTGATCGACTCTCCGACGGCCGGCAATTACTGGTTCATGGGCGAGGACATCGCCAAGTGTCCGGAGGAGGGCCTGACCCTGCGCCGAAGGGCGGGTGTTGGCTTCGTGTTCCAGAATTTCAATCTCATCGAGGACCTGACTGTTGCGCAGAACGTTGAGGTGGCGCTCATCTATCGGCGAGTGCCTGGAACCGAGCGCCGCAAACGCGTGGCCGCCGCCCTGGAGCGGGTGGGACTTGCGCATCGGGCCAAACACATGCCCAAGCAGCTCTCGGGTGGCCAGCAGCAGCGCGTTGCCGTGGCGCGCGCGTTGGTCGCGGATCCCAAAGTCATCTTTGCTGATGAGCCAACGGGCAACCTGGACAGCGCCAACGGCGACGCCGTGATGGACATGCTGTCGGGCGTAGCGAAGAGCGGTACGACCATCGTCATGGTCACACACTCTCAGGCGCATGCGAGTCGCGCCGATCGTATCATGCAGATGCTGGACGGCCGCTTTATCGACGAAACGGAGCTGTAGCCATGTGGCGCAATTACATGGCCGCGGCGCTCCACAATCTGTTCCGCAACCGGGCCTATGCTGCCATTAATATCCTGGGGCTTGCCTTGGGTTTTGCGGCGGCGATCCTGGTGGGCCTGTACGTGCGCGATGAGTTGAGTTACGACCGCATATATCCGCTTGCGGACCGGATGTACCGACTGTCCATGGACATCAACGGCGCCAACCGCACCTCGCTGGGAAGTGCGGATGTGCGGTTCGGGCCGGCGATGAAGCTGGATTTTCCCGAAGTGGAAGCCGAGACCCAGCTGACGCCGGGCATGGGGTACATCAAGCGCAAGGACGTCGCGGTTTGGCAGGACTTTCGCCGTGCCACGCCGAACTTCTTCCAGATGTTCCCGCCGCGGGTGGTGGCAGGGGACCCGAATGCCGCCCTGTCAATGCCGAACATGCTGGTCATCACGCGGCGCTTCGCTCACCGGCTCTTTGGTCGTGAAGACGTGGTGGGGGAGTCGGTCGAACTGCAGTTCGATAACTCAAGAACTCTTCAGATCGGAGCCGTAATCGAGGATCTGCCGTCTAACACCCATTTCCGCTTCGATGTCATCGAATCCACGGCGGGTGAAAAGGCGGTGGAGCTGAACAACGCCTTTACCTATGTGCGTCTGCGTCCGGGCACTGACGTGCAGCAACTGCGAGCTCGCCTGCCGGACTTCGTCAGACGGCATGTTTCCGAGGTCATTGCCGGAAAGCCTGCCTGGAAAATGATTGACCTGAAACTGGTCGCGCTGCCTGATGTCCACTTTCTGCCCCCCACCATCACGGATATGACCGCCCCGTCCGACCGACGCACCGTTGGCGCATTCATCATCATTGGACTGCTGATCCTGTTCGTGGCGGGCAGCAACTTCGTGAGCATGATGACGGCGCGCGCCGCGCGCCGCGCCATCGAGGTCGCCGTGCGCAAGGCAGTGGGCGCAACGCGCCGGCAGATCATCGTGCAGTTCATGGGCGAGTGCCTGTTCTATGGCGGACTGGCCCTGGCAGTAGCGATGATCGCCGTGGAGCTGCTGCTGCCGGCGTTCAATGGGTTCCTGCAACGGCAGATTGCTTTCGACTACGTGCGTGACCCCGCGCTGGGCTTCAGCATGGTGGCCGTATGGCTGAGTGCATCGCTAGCAGCCGGAGCATACCCGGCTCTGGTGCTGTCTATGTTCCGTCCTGCCACCGTGCTCAAGGGCGTGATTTCCCTGCCGGGCGGGCCAGGGCGCCAGCGTCAGGCGCTGGTCGTGCTGCAGTTCGGCACGCTGGTGGCGCTGATCATTGCGACCTTGACCATTCATCGTCAGGCGCGCTTCGCCATCGAGGAACAGTTGCGAGTTCCGGGCGACCAAATCTTCGTGATGCGGGCTCCCTGTGTGCCCATGGCCTTCCAGGACGTGGCTCGGCGCATCCCGGGGGTGCGCGCAGCGGCCTGCACCTCCCAGTCGGCAATGGGCACGGACCGCGGCGCCTCCGGCTTCGTGCTGCAGAACGGAGCTACTCTCAACATGAATGCCGGATCAGTGGATGAGGACTTTTTCACCATGTTCGGCATCCAACCGCTGGCGGGGCGCCTGTTCGACGCCCGCCACGGCGAGGACAACGTACTGCGGCAACCCGGGGCGACGACCAATCCGTCAATTATTGTGAATGAATCGGCCGCGCGGGCGCTGGGCTATGCCAACCCGAAGGACGCAGTCGGCAAGACCCGTTTCTGGAGTCGCCAGGGCCAAGTCAACGGCAAATTTGGCTTCACCGACTCCCAGCCCTCGCAGATCGTCGGTGTCGTTCCAGACTTCTCGGTGGGCTCCGTCCGCAACTTAATTGAACCGACTACATACTTCATCGACCCGCAGAACAGCTTCATACTGGTGCTGCAACTCGAAGGGAATTCGCTTCCGGCAACCATGAGATCCATCAACGCAGCATGGAACAAGGCTGCCGATGGCCGCCCCATGGTGGGCGCTCAGTTTCTAGACCAGATGATGAATGACAACTACGCGGACATGCTTCGGCAAACGACCCTCTTTGCCGCCTTCTCTGCGGTCGCCCTCATCGTGGCGGCGCTCGGGCTGCTGGGACTGGCGATATACGCGGCCGAAATGCGCACCCGGGAGATCGGCGTGCGCAAATGCATGGGCGCGAGCCGCCTGGACATCCTTAGATTCATCAGCTGGCACTTCGCCAGGCCGGTACTCATCTCCAACCTCATCGCCTGGCCCATTGCCTGGTTCTTCATGCACCGGTGGCTGGAAGGATTTGCCTACCACGTCAATCTGAACGCGGTGGCGTTTTTGCTCGCCAGCGGGCTGGCGGTGTCCATCGCGCTCGCCACCGTTTGCAGTCACGCCTTGATCGTCGCTCGGGCGAGGCCGGCGCTGGCATTGCGCTACGAGTGACGGAGGATACATCCGGGTACCATGAACATAGCAATAAACTTCGCTGATGGCGTGCCGATCTATCGACAGATCGTCACACAGATTCTCTATCAGATAGCCTCCGGCGTGGTTGAATCCGATAAGGCGTTGCCCTCCATTCGGGCACTCGCACAGGAGATCAAGGTTGCACCGAACACGATCGCAAAAGTCTATGAGGAACTGGAGGCGGCGGGTGTAGTTCGCAAGCGCCGTGGCTTTGGGACTTTTGTCTCACTCGAAAGCAACCGTGCAATGGATGGCGAGCGGCGACGTCTCGTCGAGCAGCGAATCGACGCATTGTTGGCCGAAGCCCGTCAGTTGAATTTCACGGGTGAGGCGCTGCTGACCCTGATCCACCGACGGCAGGGATTTATACCAGCCGGGTAGGGGCCGAATGACAGAACTTTACCCTTGCATGATCAACTGCTCACCGTTCTTCCTCGATCCCGTTCCGTCCGGTTGGTGCCGCATTGGGGTACAAAGTAGGGGTACCTGATCGCTGTCTTGTCGGATAGCTCCCAGGGAACGAATAACTTAGGGAAGTTATTCGACTCCGACCCTAGTCTTAGGTGAGCTTCCCTGTTCCGAGAACTGCCGCATGACATCCTTCAGCCGAGACTGTGCGAAATCGCGCGAGGGAAGTGATGTCGACCGGATAGTCTGAGGGTGCAACTTTGTCGCGCCGTGTCCTGAGACCAGATACCCGGCTAAGTGACCGTGCTGGAACTAACAATCGGATTTCCTGTTCGTAACGCTCACACCGCATGAGAGCCTTCGCTACGTCCATTCGCGCCGCACGTGTTGCCGGCAAGATGCTCCCCGTTAGCGCCAAAAGTGCCGCCGATCCAAATCCAGCCAGAATGAGTTGCCGCGACACGAACAACTGGTAAACGACCTCGAATTTCGCAATCTCGCGACCATCAAGGAACGCCCACACGGCTCCCTGCCCGATCCCAGCGCCGATGAAGGCAAAAATTAGGGCTTCGAGAACTACCGAAGACGCAACCGAAAGACCTCCATACCCGATGGCACGGAGTGTAGCCATTTCCAGAGTTCTCGCACTGACGGCCCCGTAAAGCACATTTACGCAAGCAAAAAGTGCTCCGAAAGATAGGAGCGCTCCAGCAACTACGGCAATTTCATTGAAATATTGGGCCGACATGGAGGCTTGGCCCATGAAATACCCTTGCTGGGTCTGCACATGAACGGCGAGCGCGGGATTGGCGGTCAGCCACGCCTTGAATCCAGCGAAAGCGGCAGACGAAGTCAGGCGCACCTGAACACTTCCGAACCCGCCGCGATGCGCCATGACAGCCAACGTGTCGGCATCCCCGATCAGCTCACTTCCACGAACCCCTGGCGAATAAAACTCTCCGACGATAGGCCATGTTCCGTCGGATAATGTCACTGTATCTCCCACATTGAGATGGAATCCTCGGGCAGCGGAGGAACCTACGATTAACTCCTGCTGCCCGCTGTGGAACATCCGTCCGGAAACAATCTTTAGATCCGGACGCAGTGCGATACCGCCAGCCCCCACGCCTCGAACTGATATGGCCACCCCTGTCCCGCCACCACCGGCGACATGCATAAACACTTCCCCGTCACCGATGGGGTGCCCGTCTGGGCCTTTTGCGACCCCGGGCGCATCGAGGATGACTCCGACGTTCCCTCGAGAAATGCGATCGCTGTCTTCGTACGTCTCAGGAATGGGAATCACCATGGCCCACGCCGCGTCCTCCGCTGCGCCATACTCTCGGGATAGGCCAGAAGACACCGAAAGCACGGCGGTGATCACGCCGGTGACACAAGCAACAGCCACGACAATCGTTAGCCAGGTCGCGACACGTTGGTGCAGCGCAGACAAACTGATACGCAACACAACAAAGACTTGGTTCATTCCCTTCATATCAGCGCACCGCCATCGACTCGTTGACACTCTGGTACCGCATCTTGATCAATGGAAGGAGACTGCCAAGCAATGCAAGCACCAACCCGAAACCAACACCCCAACCCAACACTAAGAAATGTGGGGCCGGAATAGAGAACAGATGCGCTGGCCCACGTGTAAGCACTCTGGGGAGCCAGTGTTCAAGCAAACCGCCCAGACCTGTGCCCAATATCGCGCCTGCGACGCACGGAATCGCGGCCTCGACGAATACGAGGAGGACAAGGTGGAAGTTTCGATATCCGACTGCGGAAAGCGCCGCAAACTCCGGAATCCGTTCGCGCACAGATCTCGCTATAGCGCTCCCGGTCACGAAGAGAATAACAATCAAGCCGGCACTGGCTATCGCCGCGGTCAAGGACGCCGTGTCCATTCCTCGGTTCAGATTACGAAGTGTGTTGACCCGGTGAGGAGTCGTCGTCACTGGCGTTCCCGAGTTCGCAAAGCGACGATCGATGAGCTTGCTGATCTCCACGGCCCGACTGGCATCGGTAACCAACACCTCGAATGTGTAGCCAAAGTTCCGTTGGTCTGCCGCTAGGCTATTTTCAAGGTATAGCGAATTCCCGAGGATGAACCCATCGTCGGACTGCGAACTGGGATCTTCCGGCACCACGCCCAGAACTTGGAACTCCCAGGCGTTTCCTCCATCTTCTCGAGATACCTCAGGACCGGTGATCACGGTGAATGGGTCGCCTGTCTTCACCGCCCACATCTGGGCCGCATTGACGCTAAAGAATATTCCGGTCGGAACAGCGTTCAATTGGGTCCACTGAGCAGCCGTGAGGAGACCATCGGCGGCCATTACGTTGCGCATTCCGCCATCCACCAAGGTGATCCCGACGTGCTTTCTCGGGTCGACGTGATAACCCACTAAAGAGCGCCGTGCGCCAACACGGCTCACGCCATCGATCTGCGCAATCTGCTCACGCATTGCGATAGGCAAACCGTCCGGAACCCCGTATCTTCCCCGCTGCTGCACCGAAAGCACGTCCGGGCGGGAATTCTTTACAATCTCATGGACGGTAAGATTGGCGCCCCACATTGTCGCAAAGAGCGTGAATGCACAGGTAACCGCCAAAGCGGTCAGTACGGTCTCTGTTGGTTTTCGCCACAGTGCAGCCCAAACCAGGGGAAGATACTTCACGTTGAACACTCTCTCTTCAGCGGACCCGACGCAGACGATGCTCTGCGACGCTGATGACCTTAGCCTTCCTGCCCGAAGAAGTCCTCCTCTCGTTCGGTTACATTAGCTGTAATTATGAACATGCGTGCTGCGCCGCACTTTGCGACGATGGTTGGTTTCTCATCACGTTCACTTGATCCGCTCCAAGGCGTCGGCCGCTCGAGGGCAAGAACGATCTGCCCGCACATAAATGGCCGCTTTCGCCAATCTGAACCGAAGTGGGCTAATTGCTACTGCCGGAAGCAGACGATCGCGAGCGGCAGGAAGAGGTCAAGACCAGCCATCGGTCGGTCGTGAGTTTGAACGCCCAGAATCATTGGTCTACCATTTCGGGATATCGAGGCACATCACACTGGGGTACGGATCATGGGGTACGCGATCGATATCGTTGAATAGAACGACAATTCAATCAAGAACTTAAGTTAGCTATTCGATTCCGACCCTATCCTAGGTTCCGCTCAGCGAAAGAAGGGGCCGAAGTCTCCTGCTATGGGGTAGTCAAAAGCAGTCGCACGTTTACGAACTGGTTGGGAAAGAGCGCTCCGTCTTTGTTCTCGAACGTCGCTTTGAGCGTCACAGTGCCGGTTGTCGCGTCAATCTGATTGTCGGCCGCAACCAGACGGCCGATTGCGATCCTCTTGCTGCCCTGTCGATCCCATAGCATAACGGTCGGGTTGGCACCCGCCTCAAGGCGCGCGAGAACTGCCGGCAAAAGGTCCTCAGGAATGCCGAACAGTACCGCAATGGGCTGAAGCTGATTGATGACAACCAGGCGCTCTCCGGAGTGAACAAAATTACCCACGTCGACCAATCGGAAACCCGCGATGCCTGTGATCGGAGAAGTGATGGCAGCGTAAGATAGTTCGCGCTCCGCGGCTTCCACTCTGGCCTGGTCGGTCTGGATGACGGCCTTGAGTTGCGCAACCGTAGCGCTCCGCGTCGCCCCAGCGGCGTTGAGTTGCGCTTGGTCCTTGACGAGGTCGCTTTGCGCTGCCGTCAGCTGCGCTCGATAGGGATTCCCGTCGATCGAAGCCAGCAGTTGACCCTTCTGGACCAATTTCCCTTCCTTGAAGTTCACGGCAATCAGCTGGCCGTCGAAGCGGGGTGTCACCGCAACCGTACTGGCGGTCACAGTGCCCAAGCCAACGAGGTAGGGCGGAAGATGATCCGCTTTCGATACAAACGGTGTTCTGGCGCGAGAAGATGTTCCGGCAACGGAGGGCGGCGACGATTGAGCACTCGCTACAGGAGCGTTCATCATGCCGAGCACGATTGGTGCTGTTAGTGCCGCTAGTCCGATCATCATTAGCGCAATTGTTTTTCTGTGGTGCAGCTTGTCGGCCACGCGCTGCGTCAGAATTGCGCGGATGCGTCTATTGAGACTCGGTCCTGTTACTCCGGAGACGCAGGCTAGCGGGGACTCTACATAGAGCTTACAGACGTTGAGGATGGCTTCGGCGTAGTCGGCCGGCTTGGTGCCGAGACTCAAGACGGCCTCGTCACAGGCGCGTTCGCGCTCTTGCACGAGCCGGGCACCGATCCACCAGACGAGAGGGTAAAACCAGAATAAGGCTTCGACGAGCATGTGAAGCGCCGCGGAGAAATTGTCACGGCGGCGAATGTGAGACAGTTCGTGGGCGAGCACAGCTTCGAGCTGTGGCGGCGTGAGTGTTTGCAGGATACCGTCGGGCAAGAGCACGGTGGGCCGGAGGAATCCGACGACGCCCGGTTCGAGCACTCCAGGGGCGGAGCGAATTGCGACGGTCGCCCCAATGTCGATCGGTGTACCGGCCTGCACGGCAGCTTGGACGCGCAGCCAGCCGCGCAAGCGGATAAGCACCAGAGCTGCGAAACCGCACGCCCAGATGGCGAAGATTGCCATGAGGAGCCAATTGGTTGTCTGCGGCGCGGCGGACGCGAACGACACGGCGGCGAATGGCCGAGCGATCTGCATCACCGTCAGCGACGCACCGGACGCCGCGACTTCTGGGGAGAATGGCTTGGCGGCAAGAGCTTCCCAGACGTTGCTGCCGAGAGACGTCAGGAGCGCGAATGGAACAAGGAATTTCAACGATGCACTTAGCCATAGCCAGTAGCGGACTTGAGCGCGATTCGTGCGACAGGCGAGCGCGAGAAGCGCCGCGGCAAATACGAAAACAGTTGATTGCCAGAGGTGATTGGCTGTTGCGCTGAAGAATTGACCAAGCATTGTGCTAGTCATTGTTTTTCTCCTCCCGTCCAGCACCCCGTTGCCGCTCGAGCCGGTCAATGGTCTTTTCAAGCTCGCGAATGTCGTCGCGGGTGAGTTTCCCAGCTTCGGCGAGCTGCGCCATCATGGGTTGCGCGCGGCCTCCGAAGAAACTCAGAATTTCGTCAAGGAGGCGGTTGCGTGCCACGTCGCGCGCAATTGTCGGTTCAAAGATATGGGCGTTGCTGATTTTGCGAACGCGCCGCGCCACTTTCTTCCCTTCGAGGCGGTAAACAGTGGTTTGGATCGTGGTGTAGGCCGGACGTGGTTCGGGAAATGACTCCTGAATCTCCCGAATTGACGCCTTGCCGTGTCTCCACATGGCTTCGAGGATTTGAAGCTCAAACTTGGATAGTTTCGGCCGTACCATGTTACCTACTACCTTCCGTGTAAACCTACTACTATGTAGTAGGAAGGTCAAATAAATCTGTATGACTGGTTCAGAAAGCTCAACAGTGGGCGCCCGATCTTCAACCCTAGAGGATGTCGCTATTAAGGAGAGCAAGCGGTCGCGCATCTCCCGCCACGAAAGTTCGGAAAGGCGGCATGCGGCCGTGGTCGTCGATTAGCTCGCGATTCAGACCACCCGGAACTTATTCAGTAATCGATTGATCATGAGCGCTTAAAACAGCTGAAAAGCCATCCAAGCCGGTTCGATTCCGACCCTACCCCTGCGTGACGCTTGCGATCTTCAAGGGCGTTTGGTCGAAGGTATGCAACTTTTCCTGCGGAGCAGCACGGCTGGCTATGAAGACCGAAAGCCCCCAGGGAATAAGCTTGGTCGAGCCCGCTTGATTGCAAAGGCGATCGCGGTCACTGTGACACCGATCAGTTGGCTTACCATCGGGTGCCCATAGAGAAACACCGCGACGAGAGTCACCTCAAACGCGTCTCGATCAGCCGATCAGCCGATCAGCGGCGCGGGGCCTTTTTTAGTCCCTAATCCGAGAAATTTTCTCTAACCGTCCATTAGTGTTTTCTTTGCGCGCCACCGGAGGGGGCTCAGGCTTGATCTGGATAACGTCTCCTTTCGATTCAGCGGAGAGATGATTTTCGCGAAGCATATTCAGGAACAGTCGATAGAACTGCTCGGGAGATGTGGGCGTCGGCGAATATAGCGTCACTTTGGCGTGTACGCGCGGATCTATGACGAAGGTTTTATGGGTTGCCAACTGTACGGCTGCGATGACCTGCTCAATGCTGGCATCACGGAAGTTGAATGTAATAGAGGGTGTTACCACCTCTTCGGGTGGCTTCACACTCACGACGTTGATGACGTCGGCGTTGACGCTTCCGGCTTCGAGCCGCAAACCAAGCTGCTCTTGCAGAGCCCTCGCCACAGCAGCAGGATCCGCTGGAGTATCGGAGAAGGGTTGTACCCAGGTTACTTTGTAAGCGTAATTACCCTCCAGCCGCGTCTCGTCAATGACAGGCGCTGCCAGCACGAGATTTCTCTCAAGATGCATCACTAATGTGCTGAGTGGCTCATCTGTCATATCAATCCCGTTGGGAAGTATCCGACCTCCTGCGGGCCAGGTGACGGCCACGTGGCGCATCAACTTTGAGCCGCCGTTGTCAACCCGCAATACGTAGCCTTGCAACTGGGCTTTATCTGTCCTGATGATCAAGCCAAAATGCTTGAGCAGAATATCCTTCATGGTTATCAAGGGTGCCGAGCTGGCTGAGGCGTCGGCCTCGATTTGGTATATCGGCTCCTTGCTCCAGTCCCTGCCCACAACTTGGGACTCGGATACGCCGTAGGCATTTGCGATTAGAGCACGCAGAGGGAGTACCCACTGGAGGTGGTACCAGCGACCCGGGTTGAGCGAAGGGCCGGGGGCCATCGCGTCACCTTTAGTCCACAGCCGAATGGAGACACGGGGTTCAGCGGTGTCCGGTGCTCCCCCCTGAGCATGCGCGCGTGGTGGAGTAAGGACTCCTACGACTACCGGCGTGACGATCGTGGCGCAAGCGGCAACGGTAAGGAGCAGCTTTCGAACGCCGCTGAGGTTCTCGATCAATCTATTCCTCATGATCGCCTCGATCCTTCGCTGGAGGTTAGCCCCGCCAATCCCGGCAACGCACGGAAGGCCAGACTCCAAGTAATGCTCGCAGACCTTCAGAATGCCCTCGGCGTAGCTCTGCGCCGAGTGGCCATCTGCCAATACCTGCTCGTCGCAGGCGCGCTCCCGCTCCTCGACCAGTCGCGCACCGAGCCACCAAACAAGCGGATGAAACCAGAACATCGCCTCGATGAGCATATGAATCGCGGCTGCGAGATTATCCCTCCAGGTGACATGGCAGTGCTCGTGAGCCAGTACTGCACGAATCTCATCAGGAGCGAGGCGCTGATCCAAACCTTTGGGGATCAGGAGCACCGGGCGTAGGATGCCCACGACTGCAGGCTCAAGCTTTGCCGTGGTGTATCTCACGGGAATGACGAATTCATGGTTCGTCGGCCTTGAATTTTGCAGCGCTCGATGGATTAGCGTCCAGCGAGCGAAGGCGCGGGCAAGAACAGCGAGTGTCCCAAGTATCCAGATCGCTCCGAGTACGAGCGGGATGAGCTCGTCATACTGGGGATGGACGACGAGGGCCGGTGCGCTGTGGGCGCCGAAATGTGTGAATGGCACAGCCATTTGGCTGGCGGTCAATATGATTTGAGGCGCGTAAGCTTGGTTGCGAGGCCAAGGAACATTCGCCCCAACCGCGGTCAGCAACGCAAACGGGACCAAGAACTTGCACGACGCCGCGAGCCATAGCGTGTAGCGCGTGCGGGCAGAGTTTTTATGCAGACTGAAGGTCAGGCAGCCCACCGCCAAGGCAAATAATGTGGATTGCCACAGATGATTTGCCAGCCACATCAGACTGGAGTTAATCACGCTTAATCCCCTTCTTCAGCGCCTTACGAGCTTCATCCACGTCTTGCGAAGTGAGCTGGCCGGACTCGATGAGATGCGAAACCAATGGCGCGGCACGACCTCCGAAGAAAGCAAGTAGCTCATCGACGAGCAGGCGCTGGGTCGCACCACGGGTGACAATAGGCTCGTAGATGTGTGCGTTGCTTATCTTCTTTGCACGGCGAACCGCCTTCTTCGCTTCCAGGCGCGTCAGAATAGTCTGCACGGTGTTATGGGTCGGTCGGGCTTTCTCTGGAAGATTCTCCTGGACCTCACGCACTGATGCTGTGCCGAGTTTCCACAGTGCTCCCATTATTCTGAGTTCCAGTCGGCTGAGCCTTGTCGGAGACATTTGTCGGCGTTACTCCTACTAATGTAGGAAATATTACCGTACCTCTAAATTGAGTGCAAACGCTATGCGGCGCAGCCTCCGCCGATGTGCACCATCGGATTCAAGCAACCCGTACGATCAAGAGGGTCGAATGGGTCCTCCGCAAGCGAGCCGACTCACGGTGCGGCCGCTGTTAGGCCGGTAGAGAGCGCAGGATGGCCGAAGGAATGTCGGTGTTGCATCGCGACACGATCGCGGACTCTTACCCGGAACCACGGCTAATCCAACTGCTTGCGGCGAACTAACATCGCAGGATTTCTACTAACGTAGGTCGCTTAAGAGTCACACGCCCTTCGCTTCGTCGACTTGCAGCGCACCAAGCGCCGCCGGTGCATCGTTTGACATAGGTGGCCTCGCTAAGGTCTGGTTCGTGGTCGTGTGGTAACTGCCATTGAACCAGATCGAGGCCACCGCCTCGAATGTGCGAAAGAAACGTTACGTCATCGCGAGATCTGGGGCTGCCAAGACGCGCTGCGGGTAGGAATGGGTACAGATTCTCCATCGAACCAAAAAACTTCATTGGATCAATAAGATTGGCACAAGTTTAGATTGCCACACACCCCGATTTTCACCGGCCCGAAAACTCAATGAAACCCGGTGCTTACCGTTCCGTCCGCATCGCGGCTGGCACCTATTCTGCTTCTGACGCGTACCGATGCTGCGCGCGATACAAGCGCGTCCCGTCCGGCTTTATCGCATAGAAGAGCAGGACGTCATTGGACCCGTTCCTGCTGGGGTGCGCCACGACCGTAATCCGATCACCCGGTGCGAACGTGTTCTGTTTCCACCCCTGACTGACCATGAGGCTTATGCTCGAAGCCTCGATATCCCAGGTTCCGATCGTCGACCTGTCGGGAGCGTCTGTTCCGACAATGATGACAATGTGGCTGTGCGGGTTCTGCCACGTGTACTCCTTTACGACGCCTCGATACGTCACATTGCGGGTCATGTCGAACATCGCGCGAGAATGATGCGCATGGGTCGGAGGAGCTGCCGCTGACATGACGCCGACCGCAATCATCGAAATCAAAATTGCTCGATTCATTTCTTAAGGCAACGCAGTCAGCAGCTCTGGTTCCGCCGGAAACAGGCTTCATTCAGTGTGACGAGGCTCGTGTTCAGCCTGTCCTGCCCGGTCGGCAACCGGATGCGCAGGATCAGCAGACTCGGTTCGCCGCGCGGATCTGCAATCGCCACCACTCCATTGATGGGTAGATCTGACTTTGCCAGGCCCTCCGTGCCAAATCCGGACCGACTCGACGGCGTTAGGAATTCGATCATGTTTTCGGTGACCGGGTAGAGGAGATCATCCGGATAGGGCTGCACGTCGAAGAAGGAGTCCTTGATGAGCTTCTCGTCGCGCACCTGCCCGATGAAATCGCGCATCACGTCCGGAAAGAACCGGGCGGACACCGCAGCAACCTCGAAGCGCCCCGAGGTGCCACCGCTTTTGTGCTCGACCTCGACCGCTGGCCCGGAAACCGTGTGCGCAAGGTCGCCTTCAATAGGGGGCACATCAGGCGTCACGACGGTGAACGCACCGGCTGAGCCATACCAGGTGCGGCAATGCCAACCTGCAGGTGCAAAGACGCCGGGCCCATAATCGCCTTTGTAGTAGGTGAGGTGAGCCGCCAACTCCGGATCCAGCTCTACCGCCACTGCTGCCCCCGTGGGCGGCTGTTGAGGTCCCAGCTGCCCATCGGCCGGACACCCGACGAATACAACGATCGGTGCCGCCTGCGAGCCGTTCTCGGCCCAGATGAATGAGGCCTGCAGGCCGATGAGACCAGTTATCAGTACCCAGCAGAGTCGACTCACGACAGCATGCGCTTTGCTCACATCCGCCTCCGTCAACAGCTCGTGACCTGATAGATCTGCAGCAAGGCCACGCGCCCCGCGCGCAGCTTCACGGCAAAACCATTCAGCAGATCGCAACCGTCCGGTGGACGGCCCCCCATTCCCGGCACTTTGCCCGCGTAGCTGAACTGCTGCCATTCCTGGCCTTCATTAAGGGGAGTGTGCAGCACGTTGGCCACTGCCCGCACCTTGTCGTTCAGCCACAGGCCGTTATCGATCCTGACCGGCGTCAGCGCCGGAGGCAGTGCAGGACAATCGGCGGTGACGAGCCCTTCGGGCAACAGTTGCGCCGTCATACCCATCACGCGCCTCTCGGGACCGCCCATCTCATTGCCGGTGGAAATCCAGATCCGCTCCGGGACAGGCGACGATAGGTTCGTGTAGCACAACCAGGAGATCCCTTGACCCGCCTCTCCTTGACTGCTGATCGAACCGGCTGCCACGGCTTTACGCACCGCTGATAGGGTCGTCTGCTCCAGAATCACATGCACGGATCCCAGCCACAGCCCGGTGGACGGTTTGGTCTGAAGCGGAATGCCCCTCTGCAGCTTGGGAGTATCAGGCGGCGGTGTCGCAGCCCTAACTGGACGCAATGGCGTCGTCGTCGCGACCGCGATCACAGCTGCTACCCATGTGAGTACCTTCATGCGCCCTAGGGTGCTCCACGATCCTGTCGACGCGCTGGTGGAAAAGTGGCAGATCGTGGCAGCTCGGTCTCCACACCCTTATCGACTTGAGCTTTCCGAGGTGTCGAGACATTTCCCGTGGTCAAAGGCCGCCGCAATGGCGCATGGCGACTCCACCATGCGACTGCCTACGTGAGCCACCCCGCGTACGAACCACAATTGCTGCCTGAACTCCTGCGGGTGGCGGCTTTTCAGATAGCGAAAATAGGCTTCACCCCGGTCGAGACGCTCCGGTCCCTGTGCTTCTCCAGCGCAGGAGGTGTCCAAATCAACCTGCTCGGGATCAGTGTCATCGGTTCCCAAAAGATAGATGACATCCGCCTTCACGTAGTCCTGTTCGAACTGCTGCCAGGCAGCCGAGGCGGTGGTTCTGACATAGGGCGGTGCATGTACAGGCCCGTACCGCCAATGATCAAAGGCGGGGCAGCCCGATGCACTAAACGGAGCGAATGAACCGTCCTGCCGCGGGCGATCGTCGCTAAAGTAAAAGTAGGACGATGGATTGGCAATGACAAAGCGCAGATGAATGCCGGCAGTCGTGATCGCACTCTTACCGACAATTGCATATCGATTGAGCAACTGGCCGCCACCGGAATGGCCCATCAACACCACGGTGGTTAGATTCGGAAAGCGCTGTCGATCAGCCAATGTGGCTAACATGGCGTCAATGACATCGAACGTACTCAGAGGGAGTGGTCCACTAGCTGGTTCCCCAGCGGTCCAGGAACCCGCGTGCCACCGCAGGAACTGCTTCGGCAGGTGATGTGCTTCGGCATCCTCCTCGCGAAGGAACTGCGGCGCCCAAAGAAGTATTTGATCAGAGCGGAGTCCGGACTCATGCGCCGCACGCTCCAGCGCGGCGAAGTACCCTTCGACATCGCGGCCTTTACCGTGAAAGATGAAAACCGCCCGGGTGATTTCCGGGTGAGGCACATTCAGATTCGTCGATATTTCCACAGGAATGCTCGCATCACCCTGTGTCGTATGAATGGTGTAAGCCTGCCGCGCCAGGCGCTCCACGGGTTTTTCGCGCTCGGCGGCCGAAACCAGGCGGCTAACAAGGGTTAGCGCCACCAAGAAAAGTATTACAGGATTGTGCAGTGGCAAGCTCGATCTAGCGTTCATCCACCAACCTCGTCACGCGAAGCAATTCATTAAGATCGTTTGCAGAAGGTTATCGTACATCTTGCGATCTTCGGCGTCAGGCTCGCAGGTCGCTAGTGTCATCGCCACGCAACAAGTGCAGTCGGGTGACGCAGGGAATAGAATTGGAAACGAATTGTGGTCGTGCCGGCTTAAATGCGGCATAGCTTGCCGAGCGGAGGATAACCATGCGCGCCGTATTTTATAGCCTGGTCACGGTGTTGATTACCGGCGTCCCCCTTATATGTCCCGCCCAGCAAGATACCCCGCATAAAGTGAGCGGCGGTTGTCCCGTGTCACCCACCGACCAGATCAAATGGCAACCCATCCGTCCGGGCGATTCTCTAACATGCTCGGGTAAGTTCATGGGAACTACCTCGACAATTCAATATTTTATTTCGAACTACAACGCTGTGTTGGGAGTATCTACAGCTGTCAGAGTACCGGGAACAGTGGCTGGGTGGCCGGTCCGGTGGTACGTCTCGACGACGGCCGATGGCAAGCTTAGGCGCGATGTCATTCTTACGGACTCGGATAACAACCCGACAATTCATATAACGGTTGTAGCGGACAACTCGGCTGATCTCGACGCGGCACTGAAGGTCGTTGAAAAGCTGAAGCTTTGACCATCACTCTTGGGGCACTCGAGAGCCTTTGACCCGCGCGTCCTCAGGCGCAATCGCGGCAAGCTGTTTCAGGGCGGCGTCACGAGTGGGTTGGAACATCGGGTCGTGGGAGTCGTCGACAAGATGCTGAAGCACGGCAACCATTCGGCGATCGCGCAAGTATTTGCCGTGGTCATTGAGTAGCCAGTCCACGTTGTACGGGTCTACGTCGGCAAAGTGCGCGATCAGGTATTCACGTGCGCCCTCGAAATCCGGTCCGCTCGCCTTATCGTGGCGAGCCATCCAGTCAAAAACGACGCGCGCAGCATCAATCCCGGGTTCGCCCTTGCGTTGAGGAATCGTGCCGGCGATCTGATGCACGTACTCGGTGCTCAGCTGATCCTCGTCGTCCGATGCCTCAGGCTGAGTCGGGTCATAGGGTCTCGCCATGCTGCTCTTCAAGGAAACCAGAGTATCCAGCAGATCCATATTGACGGTGCTGATCTGGTCCGGGTCCACAATGGCCCGCTCCAGGGCGGACACCACCATCCCGCGGTTGCGCGCGATCCACAGTCCCGTCGCCGCATTGGTCGTCATGCCATGGATGATCTGGGGCTTCAAATAGAGCGATAGCTTGACGGCGGTGGCGGCATCGCCCGTGAGATCCTCGAGATCGTTCACGATAATGGCCTGGGCGGTACCGGCGTCCGTTGCGTCGCGTATGCGTCGCTCGAGCGATGCAGCCAGCCGAGCTTCATCATCGGGCGACATCGGCAAGACCTCGAACGATACATCGTTGCTGGTTACCTCGACCGGCGGGGAATCGAACCTGCGGGGGTCGTGGGAGGAGGGGTCCACGGCGCGCACGCGACGCGTGGTGATGTGAACGGTGTAGCGCCCTGGCGAATCGAATCGAAAGTAGTTGTTGAGTCTTATCGCCAATTTGAAGGGTTTGCCGGGTATCAGTTCGGTAAATCCGAAGAGATCATTCCGATAATCGTCAAAACGCTCCTGGTCGGCGGACCATGGATAGACGCCTTGCGTCGGCGTCACAACGACCTTATCAAGGTGAGCGTGCGGCAAGTCTGTCGGGCTATTCATGACCGAGTAGCCGGATGTGTCGGCCTCGATGTTCAGTCGTAGCCTGATGGGCTCTCCGGATCGGAATTGGGTCTGGTTATCCTTGAGCGTCAGCTCACCTCGGATATTCGCCGCGAGCACAGGCGCTGCCAGGGCCGTCCAGCAGAGTAAGGCCCCGGCGTTCCGCAACAGCGTGAGAGGATTCATCCTCGTACGCTCGCCGATCGCGCCTACTGATGTGCGGCGGGTGGCGGCGGCGGAGCGCCTGCCCCGGGGCCACCCGGCCTCACCGGCGGCGGGTTGCGCTTGAGCTCATTCGCGCGCGCGGTGAGGAAGGAGCGTATTGCCTCCGCATCGTCCACGTTCAGTGAGTTCTTGAACGAAATCATGCCGTTTTCGGCAAGCGCACCGTCGACCACGATGGATTTGAACAAATCCGGGGCGTTGAGGGCGACCGTGTAGTTGAGGTCCGGGAAGCCGCTGAATATGCGCCCGCCCTCGTGGCAGCCGGTGCAGTTGCGCTGATAGAGATCCTGGCCGCGCGCGTGCATCGCCGCATCGCCGAAGTCCCGGGGCGGGTTGAGTACCTGCGGTGCCTCGGGCGGGGCCGGCGGCAGCTGCACGTCGCCGTTGAGCTTGTACACCAGCAGACGGTTCTTGCCGGCGGCGGCGGCAAAGCCGGTGCTGGCCGAGGAGATCACCGCGAAATACTGCACCCCGTCGATCGAGTACGTCACCGGACCCGGCACGACATTGCCCTGGGCGTCGGTCGCCCATACCTTCTCGCCGGTGTCGGCGCGGAACGCGGCGAACTTCTTACCGGGGATGCCCTGGAACACCAAGTTTCCGGCGGTTGTCAGCGTGCCGGCGCTGCCACTGCCTTCGCGCTGCTCCCAGGCCACCTTGCGGGCGACCGGATCCCAGGCCAGCAGGTACGCGCCGGGGTTCTCGACCTCGGGGCGCTTGCCTTCCGGGGCATGGCCCTGGGCAATATCCACCATCTGGTTGCCGAGGATGCGGCCGCCTTCCTGTGCGTAGAAGGAGCCCACGCCGCGGCGCGCTGAGAAGTAGATCAGGCCCGTCTGCGGATTGAACGATTGCGGATACCATACGTGCGCCTGTGAAGGCAGCACCCAGAAACCCTTGCCGGTCTTGCCGTAGTTGGCTTCCGGATTGAGGATGGGCGCCCAGTTGTTCGCGTGGTCGAAGCCCAGCGCCCAGTTGATCTTGGGCACATATGGATCGGCCGACACCACCTTGCCGGTGGCCGCCTCGATCACATAGAACACGCCGTTCTTCGGCGCCTGCATCACCACGTGCTTGGATTGGCCATCGACTTTGATGTCCGCCAGGGTCAGCGGTGCGGTGTTGTCGAAGTCGAAGCCGTCCATCGGCGTGGCCTGGTAGTGCCACTTGTACTTGCCGGTCTTGGCATGCACCGCGACGATGGAGGAGGTGAACAGGTTGTCGCCACCGCCCGGCGAACGTATGTTCGCCGGCCACGGCAGGCCATTGCCGGTACCGAAGATCACCAGATCGGACTTCGGGTCGTAGACGATGCCGTCCCAGGTGCTGCCGCCGCCGCCTTTCTCCCACCACTTGCCGTTCCAGGTCTTGGCCGCCATGGGCATCACGTTATCGGACGCCTCACCGTCCGGGCCCTTCGAAGGGTCGCCCGGCACGGTGTAGAACTTCCACACCGGCTTGCCGGTCTTCACGTCGTAGGCGACGAGGAAGCCGCGGGTGTAAAACTCCGCACCGCCCACGCCGATGAACACCAGGCCGTCGCCGATGCGCGGCGCGCCGGTGATCGAGTAATGCAGGTTCGGGTCCGCGACACGCGCTTCCCAGACCTTCTTTCCGGTCTTCGCATTCACCGCCATCAGGCGCCCATCGATGGTGCCCCAGATGATCTTGCCGTCCGCATAGGCCGCGCCGCGGTTGGAGATGTTGCAGCAGATCGAGGTGGCGGCGATCTCGCGCGGCGCCTGCGGGTCGATTTTCCACAGCTGCTTGCCGGACCTCGCGTCGAAGGCGTAGAGGCTGCTCCACGGGGCTGTCATGTACATGATCCCGTCAATCACCAGCGGTGTGCTCTGGTAGCCGCCGCGCTCGGCGATCTCCGCAAACCAGGCAAGTCCCAGCTTCCCCACGTTGTCGACGGTCACCTGGTTGAGCTTGCTGTAGCGCTGCTCGTCCGGGTTGCCGCCGTTGCGGGTCCACTCGACGTCGTTGGGATTGTGCCCGGCAGCCACAGCGCCGGATTGCGAATACGCGGCCACGCCGGCCGCGACCACCAGACCGAAGATCAATCGACGCATCAGATTCCCCCTCGAAAGCAACCCCAGCGTACCTTCCTCGGGGGGCGTCCGGCAAATCCAGCCCATCGCCGGCCCGCCGGACTCCAGGACCGCTACTTGGCGCGGCCCGCGTAGCCGTGCGCCAGCATCCGGATCGCGGTGACCTCGCCGCCCTGGCCGCCCATGACGTGGTCGCTCGGCAGCCCAAGGCCGCCCTTGGCGTATTGGTGATTCAGAGCGACTGCATACAACGTGCGCTTACCAGGTCCGCCGAAGGTCAGGCTGATCACATCGTCGCCCTTGGGAAGAGGGATGACCCCCAGGAGGTGCCCGTCGTCAGGTGAGATCACGTCGATCACGCTGCTGCTGCTCACGTAGATGCGGCCTTCGGAGTCGACCGTACTGCCATCGCCCCCGCCAGTCAGCTGCGCGAACACCCGTTGGTTCGTCAACCCGCCATCAGGCTGAACGTCGAAGACCACCAGATTGCCAGGTCGACCGAAGCCGCCGCTAGTCACGTACAAGCGCTTCTCGTCGGGGCTCAGGATGATGCCGTTGGTACCGGTGACGTCGCCCTGGCGAGTAATCGTGCCGCTCGGTGCAACGTAATACAGATTCCCAAGGGTGAAATACACACCACCGTTTGAGGCGGCCGTCAGATCATTGAGCCCGCCACTGCCCAGACAATCGAGCGAGTCGCCGTCGATCGAGTCGGCGAGCATCTTGCGATCGGGGGAGACCTCCCAGATCGCCTGATGCAGGCCGCGCTCGACGACGAACGTCTGCCCGCGCTTGTTGATTGACACCGCCCCGCCGGTATTCGTGTCCTTATAGACCACCTTGGCATGGCCGGCGGTATTGACGAGGACAACATCGCTACTGTCCTGCTGCGCGACCAGGACACCGCCGCGGGCGGCGACTATGCCGTCGGCATTATTGCCCGACTCATGCCATATCGAGCGCCAGTGCGCGCCGGCTGCGATCACGCCTGGAATGGCCTGAACCTCCGCCGGCGCCTCGTAGGCGGGAGGACCTGCCGCCGCGGGGCGGGCACCCGGGGCGCCAGGATTGCGGATCACCGGGTGGTAGTTCTTGCACATGGCGGTCTCGGCGGTGTAGCGCGAGTCTTCCTGCGCCTTCAATCCTGGACCCTCGGTCCTCGGAGGTGTCTGTGCCATCGCCACCGTGGCGCCCATCACATACAGCGAGACCGCTGCTAAGCATGAAGATCGCATGTCGATGCCCCCGTTGAATACGAAGCGAAAGTCGCTGATTGTATAACGGTCGATCAGACAGTAAGCGAACTATTGCTTTCCGCTAAATCGTTGTTCCGTGGCGCGCGCCGCCAACGACCACCAGTGCCATCATTGCCTGCACTATCAGGGCAGCCCCGATGAGCAGGACGAATCCCTCGAAATGCGTTGAGGTATCAACGAGGGCAGGGCGCTACTGCCAAAACGGCACATTCACCTCTATGGTCCGCCGTGAGCGGGGCCCGGGGGCAGGTAGCGGCTGAACACCACGAGCAACACCAGGACAATGAGAACCCAGAGAAGGATGCCTTTAATCAAACGGGGCATGGTTCACCGCCAGCTGTTCAATCAGCCTATCGACGCCTGCGTGCATCTAGCCTTTGCAGCAGGCCCACCCCCAGGGCAGGGAGGAGGACGAAATTCAAAAGGAGCGAAAAGATTTCGATTGGGGTAGCGATAGCCCGCCACTCGGCTGACCGCGCGGGAATGGCCACGTACACAGTTGCCCAGACGGTGAGCGTCCATAGGATAACCATGAATATCGTGCCCAGCCGATTGGCGGGTGACAATAGCACCCACAGGGCGGCCGCGAGCCCAATGGGGCCGATCAGCGTCGCCGAGCCGAATATCAGCGCTTCCTGCATCGCCGTATAGTGCAACCCGACGCCAAAGAAGAGCGGATCGCCCTGGGCCATACTTGCAGCCACGTGGATGAAGTTCACACAGGACGATGCCAGGCAAACCAGCAATATCATGAGCAGAACCGCGCGCGAGCGCGGCGGATCGGGCACTTTGATTATGGAGCGAAGCCTCGTTCGATAGCTGACGAATACACAGCCCAGTGCCCAGGACAGCGCCGACGCATCGAGTGGCAGGTGCTCCTGCTCATGGAGCATGGCCGTAGTCCACTCGGCGTGCTCCGGGTCTGCGACACTCACCGCATGCGCGGCCAGGGCGCGCGCTATCCTGCTCCTGAGATCCGCGCCTACATTCACGCGTATTCCCCTCCTGACTCAACCCGACGTCCGGTGAGCTGCGCCGACAGTGAATCACGGGCGAAGAGCAGGCCGGTGGCCGTCAATCGGTACATGTGGCGGGGCGGGCGTCCCTCTTGTGCCGGTGACTGCCATTTCGACTCGAGCATGCTGCGCTCGCACAACCGCATCAAAATCGGATAGAGCGTTCCGGACTTCATCTGTGTGAGCCGCGACAGATCGTAGCCGTAATGCCAAGCCCGCGGCCGCTGGGTCAGAGCGTCCAGCAACGCCAGGGTATGTGCGGATGGCCGTCGATGCCGTTTCATGCCGATAAGTCTACATATATAGCGTTATGTGTCAAGCGGAGCCGAATGCCTGATGAGGCAAGGCATTTATGAACTATTTTTGATTCCCACCGTCCTAAGGTCGCAGGCGCCATGTAAACAATAGGAGCTCGGCCACCGTGTTTGGGAGGTAAGGTCGACGCTACTCGATACGATTGAAGCGAGGAAAATCGATGAATAGGCGCGACTTTTGCAACGCGTCCCTTACTTCGGCGGCGGTGGCTGGAGCTTTGGCAGGCATCCCATGGACGAATGCGGGCGCTGCACCCCTGGCCTCAGTCAGTGGCGACATCCCGGCGGTCAAACTTTCTGGTGCGGCAACGCTCGTTCCTATAGCAGCCGTGAAACACTTCGCGGCAAATGTGCGCGGGCAGGTCATCACCGCGAGCGATCCGGATTATGAACAGGCGCGGCGAATCTGGAATCCGCTGATCGATCGCCGTCCAGCATTGATCGTGAGGTGCTCGGGCGCCGCTGATATCCAGCGCGCCGTGGCGTTTGCTCGCGAGCGTGAGCTGCTTGTGGCAGTGCGGGGAGGCGGGCATAGCTTTCCGGGCTACTCCATGTGCGACGGTGGCTTGGTCATTGACCTATCTAACCTGCGCAACGTTCGCGTAGACCCAGAGAAAAAGACGGCCCAGGTCGCCGGGGGCGCCTGGATCGGGGACCTCGATTGGGAGTCACAACAGTTCGGTCTCGCGACTCCGATGGGGAAGATCTCGAACACCGGGGTCGGCGGACTAACGCTCGGGGGAGGCTACGGGTGGCTGTCGAGACTTTATGGGCTCGCGTGCGACAACCTGATCTCTGCGGACCTGATCACGGCAGATGCCAAGCTGCTGCACGTCAGCGAGACAGAAAACCCGGACCTGTTTTGGGCAATTCACGGTGGTGGTGGGAATTTCGGGGTGGTCAGTGCATTCGAATACCGGCTGCATCCGGTGGGATCACAGATACTTTCGGCTGAACTGGCTTATGCACCAGGCCAGACGCGATCGGTGCTGGAGTATTTCGGAGAATATGCTGCCAAGGCGCCCAGAGAACTGAATCTCGGTATCTACCTTCAGTCTGACGAGACAGGGGCACGCTCTGCGGACCTGAATTTTACCTTCGTTGGGTCCGTCGGCGCGGGCGAGAAGTTGCTGCAGTCTCTCCGGGCTTCCTTAAAACCACGCAGAGACAAGGTCCGCATGTTGGACTATATGAAGCTGCAGAGTGAGTCCGACGGCCCGACACTATCTCAATACACGGAATACATGGAGAACGGTTACGTTGAACAGCTTACACCGGGGCTCGTGGAGGCGGTCGTGGCGGAGCGCCGACCCATCGGCCTGGGGTATCTGGGCGGCGCAATTTCTGATGTGGCGCCCACGGCAACAGCCCTTGCGCACCGAAAGGAACAATTCGAAATGGACGTGAGCTCAGACTGGAAGCCCGATCCGGCCCAGAACGAACGTAATCGAGCCGAGATACACTCAGTCTGGGATCGGCTCCGTCCCTTCACCTCTGGTTTTTATGCCAACCTTGCTTTGCCAGATCAAAAGTCCATCGACGATAACTTCGGTCCCAATCGTTCGCGGCTGCAACAGATCAAGAAGCACTACGATCCGACAAATCTTTTTCGGATGAATGCGAACATCCGACCCTAACTAGTGAAGATTGTTGTAGCTCACCGGTCCATATCTGATGCGTAAGCGCATAATACTGAGACAATGGGAATAGCCCTTCGATCGGCGTTCACGGCGGCCCCCACGATTGAAACTGAGCGACTGCGGCTGCGCGCGCATGGGGTCGACGATTTTGCGGACTGCGTCGCGATGTGGTCGGAACCGGACGTTGTTCGTTACACGATTGGAGAACCATCGCCCCCGCAGCGCACGTGGTCGCGGATGCTGACCTATCGCGGGCACTGGGCATTATTGGGATTTGGCTATTGGGCGCTCGAGGAGCGGGTGTCCGGCCGATACATTGGCGAGCTCGGATTTGCCGATTTCAAGCGCGCGATGAAACTGTCCTTGGATGGGATGCCGGAACTTGGCTGGGCGCTGGTCCCGTGGGCGCACGGTAGGGGGTTTGCGACCGAGGCGTTGAGGGCCGTCGTTGCGTGGGGCGACGAACAGATCGAGTCGTCTCGCACGGTGTGTATTATTCGCCGGGAAAATCAGCGCTCATTCCGTGTCGCCGAAAAGCTCGGCTATGACATCGTGCTGCAGCAGCCGACCGACGCACAGCCAGACGCCATATTGGCGCGTGAGGCGCCGAAGCGAACGTAGCCTGCGAGCCGGGCTCCCGCCGTCGCAGATGGCACGACGACGGGAGCATCAGGTCAGTGCAGAGTAATACTACGGCGTGATTCGAACCGCCGACGAGGTACCGGGGTATCCCCCCAACGGAGGCGTCCCCGTTGTTCCCGGTGCTGCTATCGGAGTGCCGGCGGTATCATAAAAAATGGTAACGTTGGTTCCGCTATAGGAGTTGCCATCCCGCGCCAGTGTGTCGGTCTCGGTCTCGTTGAAATAGCCGACGTTGTTACCGCTGGAATCAAAGAGCCAGCCGTAGTGATTCCGCGAATAGGTCCACGGACCTTTGGCTTCCCAGGAACCCAGACAGATGTCCCCCGTCGTGGTGGGAAAATTGATGTATTCCCATTCGGTGCCGTCGCTATGCCATTGGATGTAGGCCTGGCCGCCGTTTGCGTAGGTCACAAACCAGGTTCCCACGATGCCCTCATGGGGTGCGAACTGCCCGTGATTGATTATCAAAGGGATCTGTTGGTGAGACCCGGCTCGTGGATCCGCACAGTTGGCCTGCGCAGACAATCCGAACAGCGTTGCGGTCGCGACGAAAGCAATTCCGATGAGCGTTTTCATGGACGTTTCCCCTGAGTAAATTTGTTGCATTGCAGATGGAAGTTGGCGACTTGAGCTAGCGAGCGCCTGGACGGCGATCTCGGCCAACGTATGGCGCAAATCCGCTGAAAACTCTTTGGATGTCCCGTTAATTCTTATGAAAAAAAGTGAAAGCCCGCTCTGGCTGGTGCGGCATGTGCTGAGCTGAATACCATGTCAAAAATATTTGACATGGTGTATGGGTTTGTATACTTTTCGGATGCGAGCTATCCGGAGAAGTTGGATGTCATTCCGCGAAAAGACCGCCTGGGCAACGCTGTGTGCGTTTTTGCTGGTGTCACTGCTCTATGTCATGCACGTGCGGAGGCTGTACCAGCCGCATCCCGGGCTTTATGTGCTCCACAGCATCGGGATTTGCCTCGCGGCCTTCATCCTCATCGAGTTGGTCGCCTACTTCGTGCTGCGCCTGCGCTATCCGAATGACGCCCGGACCCCGAAGGATGAGCGTGAGCGGCTGATCGATCTGAAGGCGTTGCGGCTCGCCGCTTACGTGTACTTCGCCGGATCGTTCATCGCGATATTCGTGACGATTCATGTGGCCTACGGGGGTGCCGGCGCCGTGGGGGTATCGGTGCTCATGGCATTCGTCGCGGCCGAGATCGTCAATTACACGGCGCGCATCATCTACTACCGCCTCGGATCGTGAGATGAGCTGGACAGCTATCACTAACACCATTCGCCGGCTTCGCTTTGAGCACCGCGAAATGACGCAGCAGGAACTCGCCGAACGCATCGGCGTCACGCGTCAGACCGTCAATGCGATCGAGGCCGGCAAGTATTCGCCCTCCCTGGAGGTCGCATTCCGCATCGCCGAGGTGTTTGGGCTACGTGTCGATGAAGTGTTCGGCTACCAGACGCGAGCGCACAAATGATCGATCGACGTGGCGCGCTATGCGCTCTGGCCGGTGTCGGCACCGTGGCGGGTGTCGGCGCCCTGGCGCGCTTCGCCGTTCTGCCGCCACCGGGACGCGCGCGGGACGACGTGGATGGACTTGCGGCGAGCCTCTTCGAGGCCGTGCCGCAGAACGCGCGCGCGAGCACGTGTCTGCCGTTCGACCATCCGCTGCGGCAGCACTACAACCGCGGCCTGCCGGTCGGCGGACTCAACGTCAATGCCACCTCCCTGGGCTGGGAAGCGCGCCGCGCCCTCAGCGATCTCGTCGCCTCGAGCCTCTCGGCGGCCGGCCGGGCGCGTGTGCCGCACCAGGATGTGATGAACCTGACCGGGGTGAATTTCAGGCGGCTGCTGTTCTTTGGCGATCCGCGCTCGGGGCCGTACCAAGCCGTGCTCTCCGGAGTGCATCTGAATCTGCGCCTCGGTGGGCCGGTCCCCGAGCGCGTCGCTTTCGGCGGCCCGCAAATCTATGGTGACCAGCGCGGTGACGGGGAGATTGGCCTGCCCGGCAACACCTATCGCTACCAGATGGCCAGCGCGCACCGGCTGTGGGACGCGTTGACTCCCGCCGAGCGCACCGCCGCGCGCAAGGATCGCGCCCCAGCACAGACGAATATCGGGCTGCAAGGACCGGGCGGTCGCTTCGATGGCGTGGCGGTAGCGGATCTAACCCTGCCCAAGCGGCGGCTCGCGCACGAGATCGTCGCGGGGATTCTCGACACGTATGCCGACAGTGCCCACGCGTGCGACTACCTCGCGCGTAACGGCGGCATCGAGGCGCTGCACTTCGCGGACTACGACGTCGACTTCGATGGCGGACGCCGCGCGGGCGATGCACCGTCGCAGGTGTTCCGGCTCGAAGGAGCCGCCGCCGTGTTCCATTTCCGCGGGGAACCGCACGTCCACGCCTTCATCCATGTGGCACAGGATGCCGATCAACAGGTGAGCCTCGGTGAGCCACTCGGCGCGAATCCCGCGGTGTTACAGGGAGCGGGCCTGCAATCGCTCTTCGAAGCAGCCATGCGCGCTCAGGCTCAAGCGGACTTCGCCTACTACCCCGAGAGCAGCGTCGTCGGGCGCCTGCGCGCCGGCATGATCAGGACGGGAGACCTGTGGGTGGCGGAGAACTGGGTTGATGACCTCGTCGTGACCGAACCGCGGGGTGCGGATCTGGGAGCGGCGGTGATGGCGGCGCTACGAACACGCGGAGTCGAACCGCACCCGGACAAGCGATATCGGATTGCGACCACAGGCTACGTCGCGCGCGACGAATCAGTGGAGGCCTTCGGCGGCGCCAACAACCGCCGATCGCTGGGATTGCTGCGCGATGCGATCACCTCACATCTGAGGAGCCATGGGTTCCCTCGAGCCTGAATACCCATAACGTCGTGCCCGCGGGCGGATCGATGATTTCCGGCGTCAGGCCTCGGGCGCCGGCATCGAAGGCGCCGCCGCCACCGGCGATGACGGCCAGATACTGCACGCCATTGACACTGTAAGTGGCAGGGGAGGAGCTCGGTGAGGCATTCAGACCCACCTGCCACAACACCTTGCCGTTCGCCGCGTCATAGGCGCGAAACTGTCGGTCGCGTGCGCCACTGAACACGAGGCCGCCGGCCGAAGCCAGCAGCGAGCTCGCCATCGGCGCGCGTTGCCGCTGCGACCACACCACCCGCTGGGTTTTCAGGTCGATCGCCTCAATGCGGCCGAAATTACCGTCGTTACCGGGCTTCGGGCGACTGCGCAGCCGCATATCCTGGCCGCCGCCGGCGATCTGGGTGGCATCGCGCTCGAACCAGCTGTAGTCCATGCAGTTGTTATCCACCAGCGGCACGTAGAGAAAGCCGGAAGCCGGATCAAACGCGGTGGTCGGCCAGCTGCGCGCGCCGGTCGGTGTGGGGCAGATGAGATCGGTGCGCCCCGCCAGCGGTTCAAGCTGCGGTTTGATGTGCTTGCGGCCGGTCGCAGGATCGATACTGCCGACGAGATTCTGCAGTCCAAGGTCCTTGGAGAAGGCGTACTTGCCGTCGGCGCGCTCGACGGCATCGAAGATTGCGCTCTTGCCGCCGGTCACCACGAGCTTGGTGGGCTTGCCGTTGACCGGGACCGTGACCAGCGCCTGCTCGAATGCCCAGTCCAGATCCCACACGTCACGGTTCATATGCTGGTAGTACCAGGACAGTTTGCCCGTGTCGGCATCCAGCGCCACCGTCGAGTCGGTGTAGAGCGCATCATTATTTGCGATGTTCTTGCCGTGACGCGGTATCAGCAAGGTGCCGACGTCGTAGGTATTGCCGGTCCCGAAATACACCAGATTCAAATCGGGGTCGTAGCTGCCGATCGACCAGACTCCGGAGCCGTAGCGTTCATTGGCAGGTGCACCGTTCCAGCTGTCACCGCCGGGCGCGCCGGGATGCGCGATGGTGTTGAAGCGCCATATCTCAGCGCCGCTTCGCGCATCGAGGCCGACGATGAAGTCACCGCCGCCCGTGTTCACGCCCAGGCTGACGCCGACAATCACTTTGCCGCGAACCAGGAGCGGGCCACCGGAGATGTGGAAATAGGCGCCGTCGAAAAGGCCCGGGCGTACGCCGTGTTCTGCGGTCACCACCGCGTGATCCCAGCGCAGCTCCCCGGTTTTCACATCCAGCGCAACGATATGCCCGTCAGCAGTCGGGGCATACAGTCGGTCTTCGTAGATGGCCAGGCCCTTCATCCGGGCTTCATCGCCGTTATGCAGACTCTCCGGCAACGCGCGGATGTACTGCCAGAGTATGCTGCCGTCCACAGCGTTGATCGCTTCGACCGTGTTGCCCCCTTCGATGAACAGCACGCCGTCGTGGATCAGCGGGGCGCCCTCATTGGCGCTGGGCGGCAACGCCAACGTCCACGCGACGCCAAGATTGCGTACGGTCGTTTTGCTGATCTGATCGAGGGGACTGTAGCTGAGCGTCGCGTACGTGCCGCGCCACATCAGCCAATCGGCGGCGGGAGGGTTTCGCAGCAGCGCATCGGTGACCGGTGTGAGTGTGTTCAGCAGCGCCTTTCGCGCGGCCATGACGGCATGATACGTCGCGTCCTCGTTGCCGAGGCGCGCAGCAGCTCCAGTACGAGCGGCGCGGTTGCCTTGGTTGGTATTTGCACTACCCGCCAGCGCGCTTGAGGCCGCAAGGGGGGCGGCGCCTGCCTTGCCGCCATTCTCCTGCAGCAGATACGCCTCAATCTCGGTATAGGTACGGCCGTCGAGGCTGCCGGGCCTCGCCGGGGGCATGCGCTGAACGATGACTGACCGCAACGCCTCCTCTGACTGCCCGCCCCACAGCGACTTGAATGCCGGGCCCTTCATGGGCGGCCCGAACTGGCCGTCGGTGAGATGCGGCCCGTGGCAGGATGCGCAATTCTCGGCATACGCGCTCTTGCCGCGCGCGGCTTGCTGTTCGGTGAAGCCCACAGGCCCGCTGGCAAATAGCCACTGTGCGCCGGCGGCAGCGCTCACGAAGACCGCGGCGAAGCACGCCAGGCACAGCGGCCAATTGGGCCGTTTCGGGAATGACTGCACGGCGCGTCGCCGCGACTGCTATTTAGCCGCGGTAGTGTCTGGCCCGACCGCGGACTTCGCCACCAGCGGCTCAAGGAACGCGATGGTGGCAGCGCGGCTCGCTGCGGAGGTGCCACTCGGTGGTTGCGCGCCGGGACCACCTGCGGGCGGTACACGGGCGTAGTCGAGGGCGGTCTTGCCGGAAGCGTCGCGCACGGTCGCATCTGCACCGTGATCAACCAGATGCTTGACGACCCTGTCCCATCCCGCCTCCGCTGCCGAGAACAACGCGGTCTGTCCCTCGTGGTCACGGCCCTGAACGTAAGCAACGAGTTTGGCCGTGTGGGTGTGGCTGTTGAGAATGCGGGTGTTAATGTCGGCCCCGGCGGCCATCAGAATGTCGATGGTCGTGATCACTTTAGCCTGGACATCACCCTCGCGCGGGCCACCGCCACCACCACCGCCGCCGCCGCGACCGGAGCCACTCATGCCGGCGGCCGCCATCAGCGGAGTGATCTGGAACACATTGGGGGCATTGACGTCCGCACCATGCGCCAGCAGCAGCTTGATCGCCGCATCGTCGTAGCTGAGCGTCGCGATCATCAGCGGGCCGGTGCCGCCGCGCATCATGTAATCCTCGAAGCGTCCGCGGCCGTTACCATTGGGCCGCATTCGCGTCAGCTCGTGATTGGTATCGACACCCATGCCGATCAGCCGGTTTGCCAGATCCATCGCCGAGGCCGTGCTGCGCGGATGCGCCGCGGTCGCGCCCGGATAGCCGGCGAAGCCGCTCAGATTCTGGAACGCGCGACCGCGGTACGAGTCCATGTCAATCGCGACATAGATGGGCGTGCGGCCGTTCATGTCCCAGGTATTGGGATTGGCGCCCTTGTCGAGCAGGAAATTCGCGATGTCAAAGCTGCGGTTGTCGAGCGCGTTGATCAGCGGGGTGATGCCGTCCGGGTTCGGCTGATTCACATCAGCACCCGCCTTGACGATAGCGACGGCGCAGCGGTAGCAACCGGAGCGCGTCGCATAGAGCAGGGCAGTGAGGCCGCCGGTCTGCCTGAACTGCGCACGCGGCTCGGAGGTCATCTGCCGCGGCCAGTCATCGTACTTGGCGCGCAGTTTGACGTCTGCGCCATGAGCCACCAGCAGGTCGACGATATCCGGATGATTCTCCGCCGCCGCCCACATCACCGCGGTTTGGCCGCGGAAGTTTTCCACCGCATTCACATTCGCGCCATGGGCGATCAACAGCTGCGCGATCGGCGTTGAGCCGATGTCGGAGGCCAGCATGAGCCCGGTCTCACCGTCCTGGTTGGCCGAATTCGCATCCGCATGCGCCTCGAGCAGCATGCGCACCAGGTCGACATCGCCCAGTTTCACCGCCTCGATGAGCGGGGAGGAGCCGTAGTGGTTGGTGATATTGGCTTTGGCGCCGGCCTTCAGCAGCGCGCGCACCATCTCATGATCGACGCTGTAAGTCGCCCACAGCAGCGCCGTCGAGCCATCCGCCTCCACCACATTCACATCGACGTTGGGCGAGGTGATCGCGGCCAGCACGGCCTCGCGATTGCCAGCGCGGATCAGATCCGAGAGGGTCTGCGGTCCGGAGGCGGCACTTGAGTATGAAGCCGCGCCAAGCGCCAGCAACCCGATCGCCGCGGCCAGTCCCCCGGCTCGGATGGTCGACTTAAACAATGTTGCCCCCAAAATTCGTGTAGTGGGCCCAGAGCCCTTTGCTGTTGTCATAGAGGAATCGATACGGATCCTTGAACTCGCGGTTCACCTCTTTCATGACGCCCGCCTCGAGCATGTCCTGCGCGCTGCGACCCTGCGTGGTGAGCAGCGACGTGCGGTCATAGAGGTGTTGCATCATGTCGCGCTCGGCTTGCAGTTGCGCGCGCGTCATCACCGGCCCGTAAGCCGGCACAATTTTGGTGTCGTCTTTGGCGAGTTTCAAAAGATCGGACATCGCATCGACCCGACCACCCAGCCAGCCGCCCGCATACCAGTCGAGTGCCGGATCCCGCAAGGGTGAGGCGACATCGCCCACCGCGAGGACGTTGGAGTCCCGGAAGAAGACGTAAATATCACCGCGCGTGTGGGCTTCGAGCAGGTAGCCGAATTCGATGTTTTCCGCATCGGCCTTGAGCTCACCCTGTTGCCGAAAGGTCACGGTGGGGACTGCTGCCGCGGGCGGCGCCTTCACCCAGCGGTCCTCCGCGGGCACGTAATAGTCCGCCGCCAGCCATTCGCGGGTGATCGCATGGGCGTGAATGGTCGCGCCTGCTTCGGCGAACAGCGCATTGCCGCCGGTCTGATCGGCATGGTAGTGGGTGTTGAAGAGGGTATGGACCTTCGCGCCGCCGAGGCTGGTGCGCACCGCATGCGCCAGCGCCGTCGAACCGCTATCGACCAGCAGGATGCCATCAGCCGTCGACAGAGCGATCACGTTACCCGGCACGCCGCTGATGAGGGTGATCCGGTCGGTGAGCTTTGCGGAGCTCAGCGCCGTCGCGGGTGCATTGGTCTGGGCGGACGGCTTCCCGGACGGAGCAGTCTGGCACCCCGCAAGGCTGCCCACGAGCGGCACGGAGGCCACTCCTGCCAGCCCCGTCAGGGAGAGCTGCAGAAAGTTTCTGCGATCGGTCGTCATCATGTCCTTGGCTCGTCCTTCAGACTTCAGTGATCAGGCCGGTGCTGTTGCCGAATTTCGGCTGCTTGATCCCGAGCTTGTCGAGGATTGTCAGATGCACATTCGCCAACGGGGTGCGCGGCGGCAGCGTGAGATTCTTGCCGCCGACGTGTGCCCCGTTTGCCCCGCCGACCAGCACCTCAGGCAGGGGATAGTTGTCGTGCTGGTTGCTGTTGCTCATGTTCGAGCCATACAGGAACAGCGAATGATCGAGGATGCTGCCGTCGCCTTCCTTGATGGTGGACAGCTTCTTCACGAAGTCCGCGAACCGCTCCATGTGATAGCGCTGAATGACCGTCAGCCGGCGGATGCGCTCGCGGTCGTTGGAGTGGTGGCTCACCGGGTGGAAGGAATCGGGCACGCCGACGTGGTTGTAGGTGCGGTTGGTGCCTTCGGCGACCATCACGTACGAGGCGACCCGGGTCAGATCTGCCTGGTAGGCCAGCGCAATCAGGTCGAACATCAGCCGGACCTGCTTGTCGAAGTCGTCCAGCTCACCGACCGGTGCGTTCGGCACGGTGACGCCCGAAAAGTCGCGCGAACTTGCCAGCGCCACACGCCGTTCGATCTCGCGAACGGTGTCCAGATAGTCGGACAGCCTGGCCTTGTCGCCCGGCCCGAGGTCGTTGCTCAACGATTTGGCGCGCTCTGAAACCATGTCCAGGATGCTGGAGTTCTTGCGCAACAGCGCATCGCGCTCGGCAGCCGTGTCGCCTTCACCCATGAGCTGGATGAACACCTTGCGCGGGTTGTATTCCATCGGCAGGGGTGAGGTCGGACCGGCATAGGAAGTGGTCGAGGCGTAGTAGCAGCCCGCACCACCGCAGGCGGCCACCTGGATGGTGGTTTCCGAGGCAACCTCCAGCGACGGCAGTGCGGTTTTCTGTCCCAGGTGCTGCGCAATCACCTGATCGAGCGTGATGGCCATGCTGGCGCCCTTCGCCGCCGTGTCGGGGCGCACGCAGGACAGCCAGGTCGCAGGATTGAGCGTGTGGACCGAGCCGCCCGCGGCGGTGTTCTCGATATTCTCAAAGGTGGTCACATAGTTCTTGACCGATTCGAGCGGCTCGAGGGTGTGGCCGAGTTTGAAGTCCGCGCCCTTGCCACTGCAGGTCCAGGCGTCCACTTCCTTGCCAAAGGGCGTGTTGTTGCCGATGGCGCCATGCGGGAGATAGAAAAAGCCCGCGCGCGTTTTCGGTGCCGCCGCGGTCTGTGCCAAGGCGGTGGCCGCCGGCACCATGGCGTCTAAGAACGGCAGCGCCAGCGCTACGCCGCTGCCACGCAGGAACGTGCGCCGATTCAGGTATTTCTTGGTGAGGAAAATTGCCATTGACTATCTCTCCTGAAGCCGCGGCGGTGCGCCGATACGGCCGGTATCTATGGACGCCACCTTGGTGGGAACTGCCTTGGTCGTCGACTGTTCGGGCGCCTGCCGCCGGAACGAGTCGCTGTTCACGATGCCGGTGACCAGCGCGCCGAGCGTGTAGTTGTCCGCCGCGGCGTCGTGCACGATCTTGCGGACCTGGGGCATATCGTAGTATTCGATTTCGCGATTCAGCGCATACATCATCAGGCGCTTGGTCACCGTCGTCGGGAACTGCTCGGGACGGCGCGTCAGATAGCGGCGCAGGTCCGGCGGTCCGTGCAGCACGATGCCGCTGTCGAGTTCAGCGGTGGGGTCAATCGGCTGCTTCGCCTGCGCGTCCACGGTGCGCCAGCGACCGGTGACATCAAAATTCTCCATGGCCAGGCCATACGGGTCCATGACGCCATGACAGCCTTTGCAGGTCGGATTCGCGCGGTGGGCTTCCAACCGGGCACGTACGGTGGCCGGTGGCTGACCCTCGTGGACCGACAGATCGGTATTGACTCCGGGCGGAGGCGGCGTGGGCGGTGTGCCCAGAATGCGATCGAGCACGTATTCACCACGCAGCACCGGTGAGGTGCGGTCGCCGTAGGAGGTCCGCAGTTCCACGGCGCCCTTGCCCATCAGACCCCAGCGATTCTCGTCGGTAAGGGTCACTCGCCGAAACTGCGGGCCGAGCACGCCTTGGATCCCGTACTGGCGGGCCAGCGAGTCGTTGACGAAGGTGTAATCCGCGGTCAGGAGCTCGGTGACATTGCGATTCCCCAGCAGCACGCTGTCCAGGAACATGCGGATCTCGGTCTCGAAATTGCTGCGCATGGCCGCGTTGAACTGCGGGTCCAGCGGCTCGACCTGGGCGAGGGTGGCCATGTTCAGCCACGAGAACGCGAAGTTCTGCACCAGCGACTCGGCGCGCGGATCCTTGAGCATGCGCTCGACTTGCGCCTTCATGACCGCCGGATCGGAAATCTTATGCTTGGCGGCGAGATCGCTCAGCTGCGCGTCCGGGCCCTCATTCCAGAGGAAGAACGACAGACGCGAGGCGAGTTCCAGGTCGTTGAGCTGCCGGGTCTCACCCGGAGTTGAAGAGATCGCGCGATAGAGGAAGTCGGGACTCGAGAGGATCGCGGTGACCAGTTCGGTCACCCCCGATTCGAAACCGCCGGCCTCGGAGCGCCCGGTCGCATAGAACTTCATCAATATCTTGACGTCTTCGTCGGTCGCGGGACGACGGAACGCCTCCGTCGCCAGATGTCGCGCAATGCGCTCTGCGCACGGGGTCTCCTCGCTTTCCTGCTTGGGCTGGCAGACGAAAATCTTGGCGCGACTTTCACTCAGGGAAAGCCCTTGTGGCGAGAACGGCCCCGTGACCTGCACGCCGTCCCGGATGATCGGCATGCCCGAAACCTTGCCGGCGCCGGTGGGGTCATTGCTCTCGGCCCAGGAGCGCTCGATGAAGGTGACGATGACCTCGTGCGCGCCTTCCGTGACGTGCGCGGGGATGTCCGAAATCTTCGCGATCAGGGCCGAGCGGCCCTTGGGCCCGTCACGGTCCGCGAGGTCCAGGTCGGCCGAGCCGCCGATCTCGCGGCGCGCGACCTCCTTGCCATCGATCAGAACGACCATGGTGGCAGTGGTTTCCATGCCGCGCGGATACAGACCGGCATCGATACTGTCCCCCTCCAGGAAGCTGAAGCGATACTCGCCATCCACCGGGAAGACGTGCGTGAAGTTGACGCCGCCGCGAGTCCCGAGCGGATACCCGTCTTTATGGGTGACCTGACTCGGAGAGCCGGGTCCGGCCTGACCGCCGCCGCCGCCGCCGCCGCGATAGAAAACCTTGGCCATCTTCGGTACCGGGTCGCCGATCGCGCGCTGCGCGACCTTGCGTGCCGCCGACAGGTACTGTTCCATGAAGGACGGTGAGATTACGAGGGCGCCGGCAATGTTGCTGAAGCCGTCGACTTCGATCTCGGTCGGCAGAATCTGTTTGGGATCGACCTCGACGCCGACCAGGTCTCGCACGGAAGCCGCGAACTCGGCGCGGCTCAGGCGCTGGATGGGCACATGGCCGGCACTTCCGGCCTTCGCGGCCGCATCGACGGAGGTCTGCAGGTAGTCAACGACGGCGTCGACGTCGGCCTGGGCCGGCTGGGGCGCTCCTGCGGGGGGCATGAGCCGACTGCCCAGTTTGGCGATAGCCTTTTCCCACACCTCGGGGTTTTGGCCGACCTGGTTCAGGTCCAGTGTGTCCATGGCCAAGCTTCCGGCCCAATCATCGGCGTTGTGGCATTTCTCGCAGCGGGTGTTGACCATGTCGGTGAACGTTTTCTGGGCGCCCGCGCTTGGCGCACTCTGCGTACCGTCCGCCAAAGCGAGGGAAGCCAGCGGCACACAGGCCCCGGCCAGTACCCACGCATACTTTAACGATGCTCCGCGCTTGCCCATTCCCGCTCCTAACGTCTTGGATCCCGAGCACCTTATTATGCAGCCCCCCATGTCCACCACACCAATGTAACGGAAGATAAAGTCGCCTTCCGCCGCGCGCGCGCGGGTCGCGCCGTACTGCGCCATTCTGAAGAATTGCCCCGCAACGGCCCGTACGTTGACTTGTCATCCAACCGGCGCGGCAGTGTTGGGCATAGGAGTTATAAATATTAATATAATCAATAGCTTAAGAGATACACATAAGCCGGGACTTACACACTGTTTGGTAGGCGGGAACGGCGTCATTATGTCGGCGCAAAGATGAAGTTCTGAGGCGGACAAGCCCGGAGGGTGGGGAAGTCAGGCGTGACTTTGTAACGACGAGCACCTGGGCGGCATCAGTCGCAGCGGCGCGCTTTGTTACCGGCTGCGCCCAAAGCCCGTTAATGGATTGCCTGTAGGAAGGCGATGACGGCACCTCGAGCAGCGCCGCGGCTTGTCCGCCTGCCGCGATTTCAAAAAAATGCCAAGTCACGCGGGCCTGACGACAAACACACCGGGGATAAAAAACCATGTCGCTCCGAACGCTCCTCTTGGTGATTCTGATCATCCTGCTCATCGGCGCCCTCCCGGCGTGGCCGTATAGCACCGGTTGGGGTTACTACCCAAGCGGCGGCATCGGGCTCGTGCTGCTCATCCTGATCGTGGTGGCCCTGGTGCGCTGACCGTCATCGTCGTCCTACTGCCTAACAGCATCGGGCATAGCTGGCACTGATCGCCGAAGAGGCTAGGTTGCAGAACCTGGTTGGTACTCGGCTTAAGGAGCTTGCAATGCAAATGTCGCGGCACGGCGCACCCCCTGAATCTTCGGCCTCGAAGCTCAAGGACCCGCTTACGGCCTATCCGAGGCCGCCGTTCCGCGAGCAAAACCAGCCGTGGCCGGGATTGGCGGGAAAGATGGATCCCAAGCCCGATCACGGTGAAACCAGCTATCACGGGTCGGGCCGACTCGCGGGGCGTAAAGCGCTCATCACGGGCGGTGATTCGGGGATGGGCAGGGCGGCCGCCATCGCCTTCGCGCGCGAGGGTGCCGATGTCGCGATCAATTATCTTCCCGCCGAGGAGCCTGATGCACGCGAGGTGATCCAATTGATCCAGGAGGCGGGCCGCAACGGCATTGCGATACCCGGCGATCTGCGCGACGAGGCATTCTGTCAACATTTGGTGGCGCAAACCGTTGAGCGCTTGGGCGGCCTGGACATTCTGGTCTCGAACGCGGCCCGTCAGCAGGCGAAACCGTCAATTCTGGATATCAGCAGCGAGGATTTCGACGCCACCATCAAGACGAATATCTACGCGCCGTTCTGGATCATCAAAGCGGCATTGCCGCATCTCGTGCCGGGCTCCTGCATTATCGGCACGACCTCTGAACAGGCGTATGACCCGTCTCCGGAGCTCTATGACTATGCCCAGACGAAGGCGGCAACCATGAACTACGTGAAGTCGCTGGCCAAGCAGTTGGGAAGCCGGGGTATTCGCGTCAATGGCGTCGCGCCAGGCCCGGTGTGGACGCCGCTGCAGGTCAGCGGCGGGTCGAAGCCTGAGAAATACCGGCAGTTCGGCAGCAAAGATGTCTTCGGCCGCCCCGGACAGCCGGTGGAGCTGGCCTCCATTTACGTTCAGCTGGCCGCCAGCGATGCGAGCTTTACCACCGGGAACATCTACGGTGCGGGCGCAGGGCAGGGGCAGCCCTGAGTCTGGGCGATCCCAGGAGCGCACTATGCTGAGCCGATCTTTGCCACTGGGAATCACGGTTGCGTTGTTGCTCGCAGGCTGTGGCGGCATCGGTGATGGTGGCAGCGTGGGTGGCGGCGGTGGCTCCTCCGGGTCTGGATCGGGCGCTGCGGCGCCGCCCCCCGAAGGCACGTTGCTGCAAAATCCCGTGCAACTCCTGTCGACCGTCACCGCGCCGAGTCTGCTGCTTCAGCTCAATCTTGCGACCAATCAACAGCTGTTGGCATTGAGCGGTTCTCCCGTCTGCGACGTTCTCATCTATAAGATTCAGTACGAAACAGTGGGCGGCGCGAATGAAGCCACCACCGCATCGGGCGCATTGATGGTGCCATCGGGTCTGGGGTCGACGTGTACGGGGGCTCGTCCGATCGTTGAGTATGCCCATGGCACCACGACGGATCGCAGTTTCGACATGACGGACCTGAGTAACGATGAGGCGCTGGCCTTGGCGGCGCTGTTCGCCTCTCAGGGTTACATCGTCGTGGCGCCAAACTATGCAGGCTACGACACCTCGACGCTGACCTATCACCCTTATCTGATAGCCCAGCAGCAGTCCCGGGACATGATCGATGCCCTCACTGCGGCGCGCACCGCGCTGCCGCTCGCCTCCGCGACGCTGACGCGCGACAACGGCAAACTGTTCATCACCGGCTATTCTCAGGGAGGCTACGTGGCGATGGCCACCCATCGCGCCTTGCAGGCGGCCGGCATGACGGTGACGGCATCGGCGCCGATGTCCGGCCCCTATGCGCTCGCCGCATTTGGTGACGCGGTGTTCTACGGCGATGTCAACGGTGGGGCACCGATCTCAACGACCTTCTTGCTGACCGCGTATCAGGCGGCTTACGGAAATATCTACTCGGACCCCAGTGAGGTATTCGAACCCGAATACGCACCCGGCATTGGCTCGCTGCTGCCGAGCACGCTGACGCGCGGTGAGCTGTATTCGCAAGGCAAGCTGCCGCAATATGCACTTTTCAGCCTGACTCCCCCGGCCCCGCAGTTCGCTGCCATCACGCCGCCCACGACGCCCGCGAGTTTTGCCGCACTGTTCGCGCTCGGCTTTGGCGACGGCAACCTGCTGCTGAACAGCTACCGACTGAGCTACCTCGAGGACGCCGAGGCAAACCCGGACGGGGGATTTCCGGCCGTCACCACAGGATTGCCTGCCGCGGCTCCGCAGCTGCCTTTTCGCCAGGCCCTGAAGACCAATGATTTGCGCGACTGGGTGCCTGTTGCCCCGACTCAGCTATGCGGCGGCGATCTTGACCCAGAGGTGTTCTGGTTCAATACACAGTTGATGCAAGGATATTGGACGTCACAGGCACCGGCATCTGCATCCATCGGGGTGCTGGATCTGGAGTCAGCAGTTGTCGCCAACGATCCGTACGGCAGTCTGAAGCAGGATTTTCAGCTCGCGAAACAGGTGGTCGCGGCAGCCGCCGTTGCACAAGGAGCAACGGACGGGGGCGCCATTGCCGTCCTTGCGGCCTATCACGCAACCTTGGTGGCGCCGTTCTGCCTCGCGGCAACCAAGCGGTTCTTCGATAGCTATTAGCGCTGCGGCGGCGCGCGCACGGCCGGCGGTGCACATCCTATGCACCAGCCGGCATCCAGCATCAGGCTTTAAGCATCCGGACCGTAATAGCTGTCGATACGCCTGCCGAACTCATTGTCATACACCGGCACCGCTTCCTCGCGATAACGCGGCGCGTTTTCGAGTTTGCGCTTGTCCAGGTCCACGGGTATCACGTACCCGTCCTTGTCCGTGTCGTACCTGAGGTAATCCCAGGGGATCGGATAGCGATCGGTGCCCATGCCGAGAAAGCCGCCAAACTCCAGTACTGCATACCGAATGTGGCCACTGCGCTTGTCGATCATGAGATCGTCGATCGAACCGAGCTTGTCGCCACTGCCGTTGTAGACCGTCGTGCCCTCGACCTTGTTCGAGGAAATCACATAGCCGCTGGTTTCACTTGAAGTTGTCATCGTAATCCTTCTTGAAGACTTGCCAATAAGCCAAGCCACGTTGCCACTGTGGTCCAATGCCTGCCGTCGGGGTCGGGCGCAACCGCTCGTAAGAGTTGGGAACCGATGCCGGGCGCGGTGTTGCTATGGCGCGGACGTAGCGGTCGGAGAGAGCCTACCGAACCACTCGCCGCGTGCGGCTGGCATGCGCACGATGATTGCGCTAGAACAAAGGTCGGGCACGAGGCTCCCTTTGCGGCCTTTGAGGATTTCTCCATGAATGCTCCCATTTCCTATTCGCCATCGGTGGAAATTGCGGAACCCGACGAAGCCGAAACAGTGCGCGAACTGGTCGCGACATTGCTGAAGATCAGCCAGATCACCTACCGCGATGGCCATCACGCACTGCGCAGCGTGCACGCCAAGAGCAACGCCTTGTTGGAGGGCCAGCTGACCGTGCTTCCCAATCTGCCGCCGGAGCTTGCGCAGGGAATGTTTGCGGCTGCGGGTACTTACCCGGTGCTCCTGCGTCTGTCCTCGAGTCCCGGGGATATTCTCAACGACAGCGTTTCAACTCCGCGCGGCCTTGCGATCAAGGTGATCGGAGTCAAGGGCAACCGACTGCCCGGCTCGGAGGCCGCCACGACGCAGGATTTCGTCATGATCAACGGGCCGGCCTTTGCGGCGCCCAATGTGAAGAAGTTCCTGGGCAATCTGAAGCTGCTGGCCGGCACGACGGACAAGGCGCCGACCCTGAAAGCTGTTCTGTCGACGGCCTTGCGCGGTGCGGAGAAACTGCTGGAGAGCGTCGGCGGCCACAGCGGCACCCTCAGGGCCCTGGGGGGCGAGCCCGCGACCAACCCATTGGGCGAGACTTACTTTACGCAGGTGCCAATGAAATTCGGCCAGTACATCGCCAAATTGTCGCTCGCGCCGGCCAACGACGCGCTGCAATCGCTCAAGGGTGCGGCGGTGAACATCACCGCGGCGCCCAATGCGTTGCGCGATGCCATGCAGGAGTTTTTCAGACACGACGAGGCGGTCTGGGAGCTGCGTGCTCAGCTTTGCAGGGACCTTGAACAAATGCCGGTCGAGGACGCTTCGGTCGTCTGGCCGGAGAAGCTCAGTCCCTATCTGGCAGTTGCGCGAGTGGTCGTTCCAAAACAATTGGCATGGGGGGAGGCGCGCGCAGCGGTGCTCGATGACGGCACCTCATTCAGCCCTTGGCACGGCATGGAAGATCATCGGCCGCTGGGCTCAATAATGCGCGCGCGCAAGGTGGCCTACGAGGCATCGGTCAGGTTCCGGTCCGAACACAACGGCCAGCCCATCGTTGAGCCCACCGGCAATCCGGTGGTGTTGGGTTGAGGAGGCCTTGTTTTTCAGGGCTTGCTGCTCACCAGGATGAGCCGATCGGCCGACGGGGGCCCATCAAGCAGATCCTTGATGGCGCTCGCCATCTGCTGGGTATTCGGATCCTTGCCGTGCGCCGTGACAGCATCCGCATTCCGGTAGTGCTCGATGAGCACGTAGGTCTGCGAGTCTGCGGACGGCAGGTATAGATCGTAGTAGACGTTCCCGGGCTCGGACTTCGGCAGGGCGGATTGCAGCGTCGCCATGACCTTCTCAAATTCGGCGTTCTTGCCGGGTTTGATCTTGAATCTGACGACGAAGGTGGTCGGCGCCGGCCCGGCCGCCCCCGGTGCTGCGGGTGCGCCTGCGTTGGGCGCCTGGGCGTTGGCGGCGACACACAGGCACAGCGCGATGGCGACGGTAGTCATTTGAAATCGCATGACGGCCCTTTTTATGGTTGATCGGAAGTGGGGGATGTGAACTGCAGATAGCTGATGCGGTTGGCGCCGCCGTCGGCAAACCACAACCGATTGACCAGACGCGTGGGCGGTTCGCGATCGCTGCCGGCGGACAGTCCCACCGCGCGGGCCTCCGCACCAGCGGAGAATTCCGTGACAACCCCTGCGGGCGTGACGCGGCCCAGGGTCGCGCCACGTGTGTACCAGAGGTTCCGGTCCGGGCCGACAGCGATATTGATGGGCGAGGCCGCGGCTGCGGGCAGGGGATACTCGCTGATCTTGCCGTCGTAGCTGATGCGGCCGACGCGGTTGCCGTCGGTGCGCACGCCATCGATGCCGCCGGACAATTCCACAAACCACAGTGCGCCATCGGGCCCCATGGTGATGTCGCCAGGTCCGCTGTTCGGGCGGGGCAGCGGAAATTCCATGATCGCGCCCCTGGGCGTGATGCGCCCGATCTTGCTGACCTTGTACTCCGAGAACCAGATGTTGCCGTCCGCGCCGGTGGCCAGCGCACGGGGCCCGCTGTCGGGCGTGGGCAAGGAAAACTCAGTGATGATGCCCTTCGGGGTGATGCGACCCACCTTGCCGGCTGCGAACATACCGAACCAGATATTGCCATCAGCGCCAAGGGATATGGCACGCGGCTGGCTGTTGGGCGTCGTAATGTCCCACTCCGTGATGTCACCGTTCTGAGTGATACGGGCCATGCGGTTACCGGCATGCTCGGAGAACCAAAGATTGCCGTCTGCGCCGCGCGCGATGATCCGCGGCGCGCTGTCCGGGTGCGGCAACGGAAATTCCGTGAGCCCGCTGCCGTCAGGATTCATGCTGCCGATGCGGTTACCGCTGGCTTCGGTGAACCAGACCCGACCGTCCGCCGCGACCGTGACGGTGGTCGGTCCGCTGCGCTCATGGGGTAGCGGGAAGAAGTGCACCTGGTCATCCGTCGTCAAGCCGGTCTCATGCTCCCCGAGCCAGCGCTGCTGGCCCGCAGCGGGATTTGGCGCGCAGCACACGACCATGGCCGCAGTGGCGATAAACGCGCCGCCCACCTTCATTCCTGGTAATGGCATGGCAGATCCTCGCGACAGGTCGCAGCTTTTGGCCCAGCTGGCAGCGTATCATTTCGCACTTTGGCGGGCATGGGGCGAATTGAGTTGATTCAGCGACAGGGCAGTCTGGAAGCGCACGGTGTGGCGGCGTCCGGCGCACCGCTGGTTGCCGTGCGCTTCGCGGGTCGCGGCCTGTTCGTGCTGACCGTCATCAATCTCCTCAACTACCTGGATCGCTTCATCCCTTCGGCGGTACTGCCGCAGATGAAGGCTTCGGGCATCGTCTCTACCGATTTCCAGCTCGGCTTTCTTGCACCGGGATTCGTCATCGTCTACATGCTGGCGGCACCGGCGTTCGGCTACCTGGGGGACCGGCGCTCGCGTACGCGACCGATTGCGATCGGCGTGGCCTTGTGGAGCCTCGCGACGGTGTGGTCGGGCCTGGCGCGCACCTATTGGGAGCTGTTTGCCTCGCGCGCCGCTGTCGGGATCGGCGAGGCGGCATACGCCACGATTTCGCCGGCGCTTCTGGCCGACTACTACCCGCCGGCGCGGCGCGGCCGCATCTTTGCCATTTTCTATATGGCCATTCCGGTGGGCGCCGCACTCGGCTACGTGGTGGGCGGCCTGGTATCGCAGGCCTGGGGCTGGCGGGCGGCCTTCTTTGTTGCGGGCGTCCCGGGCCTGCTGCTGGCGCTGGGCGTCCTCGGCGTGCCGGACCCGCCACGCGGCTCAATGGAACACAACGCCGGCCCAGCGACGACGCAGCACTCGGCGTCAACGCAGGAGCGCCCCGGTATCCTCGAGGCCCTACGCCGGACGCTGGTGCTGTACGGCAAGCTTGCGCGGCAGGCTTCTTATGCGCTGACGGTACTGGGATACGCGGCATATACCTTCGCCGTCGGTGGCCTGGCCTTCTGGATGCCCACGTTCCTGGAACGGGTGCGCGCCGTGCCCGTATCGCAGGCCACCACGGGATTTGGCGCCATTGTCGTGGTCACCGGATTCCTCGGCACTTTCTTTGGCGGCTGGCTTGGCGACTACTGCCTTCGCTATACGCGGCAGGCGTATCTGTGGGTTTCGGGCCTCGCGACGTTATTGGCGTTGCCGCTGGCGGTCGCCGCGCTCTACGCCGCGTCGCCGTCGGTCTTCTATCCGGCACTCGTGGGTGCGGAACTGCTGCTGTTCATGTCGACCGGGCCCATCAACTCCGTGATCGTGAGCATCGTGAGCCCGATGCATCGGGCATCCGCGGTCGCCTTGAGCATGTTGGCGATCCACATTTTAGGCGATGTCATCTCACCGCCGTTGATCGGCCGTTTGTCGGATCGAACCTCGTTGGGCGAGGCCGTGCTGCTGGTGCCGGTTGCGGTGGGGGTGTGCGGGCTGTTCTGGGTCGCGGCGGCCCTGCGCTGTCGCAAGGAAGGTATCCAGGCATGAGCGCACCCACGCCCTCGCAGCCCCGTTCCGAGACACTCAATACACGCGCTGCCGGTGTCGTCGGTCTTGCCGTGATGTGCAGTCGCCTCCTGGGGTTGGCGCGGGAGCAGATATTCGCGGCGCTGTTCGGCGGCGGCCGGCTCATGGACGCCTTCACCATCGCGTTTCGTATCCCGAATCTGCTGCGGGACCTGTTTGCGGAAGGCGCACTGTCCACCGCGTTCATTACCATCTTCAGCCGAACCATCAGCCGCGATGGTGACGCGGCGGCTTTCCGGCTCGCCAACAAGGTATTGACCCTCGCGGTACTGACGATCAGCGCCATCACGGTGCTGGGCATCATTTTCGCTCCCTGGGTGATCGCGCTGCTGGCGCCGGGCTTTGACCCTTCGAAGCAGGTGCTGACGGTGACCTTGGCCCGGATCATGTATCCGTTCATCGTCCTGGTGTCGCTCGCCGCGCTGGTCATGGGCATGCTGAATGCGCGCAATGTATTCGGCATTCCGGCGATGGCCTCGAGTTTTTTCAATCTCGGCTCGATCGTCGCGGGCGTCGCGCTCGGGTGGTGGTTTGATCCGCATTTCGGTGCGCAAGCGCTGCTGGGACTGTCCTTGGGGACGCTGGTCGGTGGCCTGTTGCAGCTGGGCGTGCAGTTGCCGGCGCTGCGACGCGAAGGTTTCAGGTTTCGGCCGGACTTCGCCTGGCGCGATCAGGGTGTGATGCAGGTGCTGCGGGTGATGGGCCCCTCGGTGATCGCGGCCAGTTCCACCCAGATCAATGTCATGGTCAATTCGGTGTTCGCTTCCCACCTGGGTAATGGACCGACGTCGTGGCTATCCATTGCCTTTCGCCTCATGCAGCTGCCGCTGGGAATTTTTGGTGTGGCGCTGGGAACGGTCTCATTGCCACTGCTGGCGCGTTTGGCCGTCGCTGGTAAACGCGATGACTTTCGCACCGAACTGGCCCGCGGCATCCGGCTCGCCTTCTTGATGACCATCCCGGCGACGGTGGGCCTGATCGTGCTCGCCGATCCCATTATCTCCGTGTTGTACCGCCATGGACGCTTCACGATCGATCAGGCGCACGGGGCGGCCGGTGCGCTGCGATATTACGCCTTGGGGTTGGTCGGCTACGCATCGCTGAAGGTACTGGTGAACGCCTTCTACGCCATCGATCGTCGCAAGACGCCGATGTTCGTGAGCTTCGCCGCGGTGGGATTGAACCTGCTCTTCAATTGGTTCTTCACCTGGCACCTGGGATGGGGCTATCGCGGCCTCGCGTTCTCCACCGCGTGCATCGCGTCGACGAACTTCATTGTGCTGTATGTGCTGATGCGTCAGGAGCTCGGACGCTTCTACTTCGGCGCGCTGCTGTCCTTGACGTTGCGTGTGGGCGCGGCGTCGGCGGCGATGGCTGCGGTGTGTGTCGCCAGTAGCAGATGGCTGCTGCCGGGCTGGGAATCAACGGGATTCTGGCTGCGGCTGACGTGGCTGATGGCAACCATCGTGGCGGCCTCAGCCGTCTTTGCCTTCTGCGCGACGCTGCTCAAGGTGACAGAACTGACCGCCATCACCGCGGCGTTCAGGCGCCGCCTGAGCCGCAGCGTGGCGCGCTAACGGCCGCTTACTCGTAGTGTGAGTAATCCGGCATCTTCCAGCCGCCGCCCAGGTCGGTGATGAGTGTCACGGCATTGGTCTGTCGCGTCACTCGCATCTGCGCCAGGCTCAGGCGCGCGTTCAGCGCTGAGGTCTGTGCCACGACCACGGTGGTGAAATCCACTGTGCCGGCCTTGTATTCGTTGAGCGTCAGCGTCTCGCTCAGATCCAGGGCCTCGGAGTTCAGGCGAAGTAATTCGTATTCCTTCTGATAGATGTCCGCACCGGTCAGGTCATTCTCCACATCCTGGAATGCGGTCAGTACCGTCTGGCGATAGGACGCCACGGCCTGGGCGTACGAATCGCGTGCCTCATCCACCTGGGCGCGGCGCGCGCCGAAGTCGAGCAGCGTCTGTGACAGGGATGCGCCGATGGAGTGCGACAGACTGGTGCTCTTGAAGAGCATGTTTGCGGCGGTGGACACCAGGCTGTAGGAGCCGGTCAGATCAATGGCCGGGAAATAGGCCGCCTCCTGCACGCCGATGGTGGCGTTGGCTGCCGCCATCTGGCGCTCGGCAACCGCGACATCCGGACGCCGCTGCAGCAGTTCCGAGGGCGCGCCTGCCGGAATCTGCGGCGTCCCAATGTCCCAGGTGTCCAGAGGCGCAATTGTGAAGCCGGAGGCTGATTTGCCCACCAGGGCCGCGATGGCATTCTCGTACTGATTGCGTTGCAGAAGTTCAGATTGTTCCTGCTCCTGGGCCGAGTACAGCTGGGATTGCGCCTGCAGCACATCGGTGCGAGCGGAGACACCTGCCTTGTATTTGTTTTGCGTGATGGTGAGGGTGCGCGAGTAGGCTGTTTCCGTACCCGCCAGCAGCTTGCGCTGCGCATCCGCGCCGCGCAGCTCCAGATAGGCGATGGCCAGCTGGCTTTGGGCGGAGAGCTTGGCGTTGGCGAGATCCGCGGCGCTTGCCTGGGCACTGGCTCGACCGTTTTCGAGCGTCCGGCGCAGGCGACCCCAAACGTCCAGTTCCCAACTGGCACTAGGGCTGAGCTGATAACTGGTGCTGGTGGTGCTGCCGGGGACAATGATGCCGGTGCCGCCGGTGCCGGTGACGATGCTACTACCCCCGAACTCGGAAGCGCCGCCCGAACGGGTGACGCCGCCGCTCAGACTGACGGAGGGCAGCAACCCCGAGCGGTCCTGGCGCACCACCGCGCGGGCCTGCATGTAGGCAGCCGCGGCCTGTGCGATATTCTGGTTTGATACCTCGACCTGCTGTTCCAGATCATTGAGGACGCTGTCGCCGAACAGCGTCCACCACTGATCGGGAGGCGCCGGGGCTGTCGTGTCGACCGGGTTCTTGTAATGCTCGGTGACGGCCGCGTCAGGGCGCTTGTAGTTGGGGCCCAGCGCGCACCCGGCGAGTACCGCGGCGACGGCCACGGGCACCAGGGAGCGGGCAGCACGGCGAATTGACAACATCCAAGCGTCCTTTTCTTCTCAATAACATAGACCACGGGGTCGGCCCCGTAAGGATAAGCGGGCGCGAGGAGGGGGTCGACCCTTTTGGTATGAAAGGCATGCCGGGTGCCATGGGCGGCCCGATCCGTATCAGACGATGCACAAACCCGTGATCACATACCCGGCCTCGTATCGGTACCGCCCCCGCCAAGGTCCCGGGCTCTGGTTTGCAATTTGCAATGATTGATTCGGTTGTACGGTGAAGAAGTCTGACTCAATGGTGATGCTGATGTCGGCGAACCTCAGCCATTGTCCTGTGAGGGTGTGCTGGCATTTGTAAAACGCCTCCTTGGCGCTGAATATCAGCGTTGCCGACTGCAGGGCACTGCGCTCATCCTGCGATTGCAGCAGTGCGAGCTCCACTGGCGTACAGACACGACGCCAGAGGTCGGGTTTGACCGAGCCCGCGGACTCCACATCAAGGCCGAGCGCGCGAATATCCGCGCAGTTCGCCACGACCGCCGCGCAAAAGCCATCGGTGTGCGTGATGCTGCCGGTTGCCCCAGCGGGCCACATCGGCACCCGATCGGATCCCATCGGCAATGCAACGGCGCGGTAGCCGAGCTGCGCAAGGCCCGCGCGCGCGCAGGCGCGGCCGCCGGCGAATTCGTGAATTCTCTTGGGCACGGCTTTTGACAGAAATTGCTGTTCTTCCGGCAGCAGCGAATCGGCCGGGAGCAGCTCCTGCGTTTGATATGCGATCGCGCCTTCGGCAAAAAGCGCCGCGATGTGCGGTGCCTGGTTCACGCTTTCAAAGGACATTTGATTGATTGTGTCGGGAACGCAAATTGACAAATTGTTTTTCGTAAATGCATGACAATCATTGAACCAAATGACCCGTTCTGATTCAAATCCAGGTGATCATGGAGTAAGATTCGCGCCTGGAAAATTTTTTGAAGACAAATCTTATTGGAGCTAGCGATGCCGCGTACCACACGCCGTAAACGTGTTCTTTGGACCACCGATGAACTGAAAACTCTGCGAAAGCTTGCCGGCAAAGAGGGCGTGCGCAAAATCGCCCGCCAGTTGAAGCGCAGCGAGGCGGCTGTCCGCTTCAAAGCCTGGCAGAAGCGGGTCAAGCTTGCTGTCAAGAGGATCTGATTTGGTTTTTCCCGATATCGGGACGGGCATTGGCCCGGGGTCTGCTAGCGGCGGCCGCGAAGCCCGCCGCCCGATCTGATGCTTGCGGCCTCCGGCAGTGCCGTGGGCCGCAATGGCTGAGGCGGTTCGCCATAATCTTCGGCAATCCGGCCCACGCCGAGATGATTTCCATTGAGACTCATCACCGGTGCGGGCGCACCTCTTACGAGTGATTGGCCGGTGAGCGCGTTCGCGACGGGTCCGGGTGCGATGCGCAGTGCTTTTGGCGCCGCCAGGTTGTAGCTGATCAGGGCCAGTGCCCGCACTTCATCCCAGTCGATGTCGCCTTGATCCAGCCGCAGTCCGCACCAACCGCGACGACCGAGGAATCGCGGCAGATAGAACCGATCGGGCGCACGCTTCACATGTTCGACATGCTCGCCGAGATGGGATTTGAAACAGGCGGCGGTGATGCCATCGCCGCCATGATTGCGCAGGAAGTAGGCGAATATCTTGCCACGCACGCGAAAATCGGCGTGGGCGCCGCAATCGGTGCGCTCGACTTCAGACAGGCCCAGGCACACGGCGCTCAGCAGGCGCAGTCGCCGGTCTTCCCGCATTCGGGTAGCCATATGCCGCTCCCCCGATCCCACCCCATGAACCAGTCGCGAGCCTATCACGGGCCGTCGATCACTGGTCAATCATCATCCTGTTGCATAGGCTTGCTGCATGGACGCATCACTGGACGAGCTGTTGGAACTGGTCAGGACGGCGGCGGCCGCCCCGGCGGGAATGATCCTCGCGCAGTTTCGCAGCGCGCTCTTGCAGGTTGATCTGAAGGCCGATGGTTCAGTGGTTACCCACTGCGACCGGCAGGCTGAACGGCTCATCCGGCAGCTCGTCGCCAAGGCTGGCCCGTGGCCGTTGCTGGGCGAGGAGTTTGGGTTGGGCGAGTCCCCGGTGACGGCCCCGACACATCGCTGGGTGCTCGATCCGATCGATGGCACCCTCGGTTTCACGCGCGGTCTGCCCACGTTCGGTACGCTGCTGGCGTTTGAGTCCCTGCAGCCGCAACGTGCCTTGGTCGGTGCCATTCACTTGCCGGCCGCAGCCGAGACCTATTCGGCCGCCAGGGGCCTGGGCGCGTGGTGCAACGGCGTACCGATCCGCGTTGCACCGCAGCGGTCTTTCCGCGAGTGCATCGTGGCGCATGTGTCCCCCGCCAATTTCGAGCGGGCCCGCATGTCGGCTGGCTTCGAACGGCTGATGCGCGCGGGTTGCCACCTGCGTGGCTGCCACGACTGCTGGTCGCATGCCATGGCGGCGCGCGGTGCGCTCGATGCGTTGGTGGAGCTGGGATTGAACCGCTGGGACATTGCGGCCACCGAGGTCATTGTGGAGGAGGCCGGCGGCGCCTGCCGCATCCGTCGCTCCCACTACGGTCCCGGAAAATACGATGTGGTGCTGGGCAATGTCCGTGCGGTGGACGAGGTGGCGCGGATCATCGGTTTCGACACCGATCCGGCCGACTGAGCGGCCGCTAGATGGTCGTCGGGGGTTTGGGGTCGGATACCTCAGCCGGCGTCGTCGGTGTTGACTGTGCAACAGTCGGCGGCGGCGGCCGGGCCGAGGGCGGCTGCGGCGGCCTGGGACTCTTTTTGCGTGCGGCCGTGGCCGGCGCGGGCGTCCTGGCCTTCGGGCTGGCGGCCTTCTGGATCGCAGCGGTGCGGACGGCGGCCTTGCGCACTACGCGTTTTCGGGCGACCGGGCGCTTTTTCGCGGCAGGCCGCCGGCGCACCGGCGCACTGGCTGCGGCCTTGTGAGCGGGGCGCGAAGTTTTCCGGGCAGCTTTCTTCGGGCGCCGAGTTTTCTTCGCCGCCTTGGCAGCAGTGGCCTTGACCGTGCGCGCAGACGCCGGACTGCTCCGACGCGCCTGCTTCCACACCTTGCGCGCAATGCTGGCACGCTTGCGTGCGCGACGGACTTCGCGCTTGGCGTCCTTGATGCGTTTGCGCGCGCGCTTGAGTTCCTCCTTCGCGAGCCTGACGCTTTGTTTGGCGACATCCACCCGCAATCGGGCTTGAGCCACCGCGGCGCCTAACTCGGCGCTGGCATCAGGATTCTTCCGATCCGTCGCTGCAGGGGATTGCTTCATAGGCCCTACTGATGTATTGCCGGCGCATCGGAGTTTCTCGCGAGACGACTCGTAAGGCAAGACATCGCGCATCTGACCCGTCAAGCGTTCGACGCGGTTGACTTGCTGCGCATCGATGGCTATGTGTTTGGCGAGACAGTTATCCACAGAAACTGTGTATAACTGTGTGCAAAGACCCACTTGAAAATCTCGTATACGCAGCGCCTGAAGGGTTTCCGTTAAGGTGCGCAAAAACTGAACACCTGCGTGTCATTCGCTCCTTGCGTCATCATCGACGCTGTGCGTCGCACTGCATCAGCGAAAAATAATTTCACTGGACGCCTCGACACCGGATCGTGACGGACCAAATGCCGTATTGACCAACGCTACCTGGCGGCGCGCGCAATCGGACACGTAGTTAACTCTGCCGGTGCTCGCCATAGTTCAGAAACGCGATCGCATCCTGCTGATCGGGCGCGACGACCCGGTGGCCGAAACCGTCCCAGGCTATGGCGGCCCCGGATCGCCCCCAACCCAAGCGAGCGCAGGCACGCACGACCGTGGTGCAGGCACCTTCCGATGTGTCGGTGCGAGGCGTCGCCGGGTAACAGTTGAGGCGTCAATGGCTGCCCTTTTTTGCTGCAGAGTCCTGGTAAAGAATTCCCGTAAAAACGCCGGGTTGCCATCCTTACTGCGAATTAATAGAGAAGATATTGCAGCGCTTCCACGCTCGTGTACGCTCTGCCCCCCGTGAAGCGTTGTAATCACTGGAAATGCCTTGTCGCTGTGCACAGCGGTCCACAAGGGTTTCAACAGAACTGATTTGATGCCGTTGGTTGCCAGCGTACTTATATTCCTCAATGGAGACGACTCGTGGTTAGCAAACTCGTTCCTGCTCTCGCCCTGATCCTGTTGGCCGGTCCGGTAATGGCTGCCGATGCGCCTGCCTCTTCCGCCCCTTCCGCCGATGCGAAGACTTCGACCACTCATGCCAAGAAGCACCATGCTGCCAAGAAGCACAAGGCTGCGACTTCGTCTGCTCCGGCGGCGAAGTAAAGACCCGTCATCGACTTGATCGATGAAGAGGCCCGCTTCGGCGGGCCTCTTTTTTTGTGCTCGCGATGGGTCCGGGACGATGCGGTCAACTCGCCGTCGCACTCTCCTCCTCTTCGTTGGGAACCAGCGCGACCAGGCGGCCGTCCAGTGGCAGCGCCGACAGCTCCAGGTTAAAGCCGGGTCCTTCGCGATGGGGAAAGGCGACACCCACCTTCGTCCAGCTCTTGGCCTTCTGGCCGGTTGAGCCTTCGAACTCCCGGACCGTAAAGACATTGAAATAGGCCGCAGCGGCTGATTTGCTCATGATGGCTTCCTGTTGATCCCGGAAATCCCGGGTTCAGCCAGCATGTGCGGTGCGGAAAGATTGCGGCAACGCGGCAATCTGGTGCAAAGATATAGTTTGACGTGGCGCGCGGTCGGCCCGCGATCAGCCCAAACGCCAAGAACGTGTGTCCCGGGATACGGGACACACGCCACTCATTCTAGTAGTTCCGGAAGGAGCTTCCGGAATCGCGGTCAGTACCGGCCTGGGCCGCCACCACCACCGCCACCACCGCTGCGACGCGGGCCGCCGCCGCCGCCGCCGCCCGGACCCCGACCGCCGCCGCCACCTGGCGGGCGATCCTGGGCTTCATTCACGCGCAGTGCGCGACCGCCCATCGAAAAGCCGTTCAGGCTCTGGATGGCGCGGGACGCGTCGGCATTGCTCATTTCCACAAAGGCAAAGCCGCGCGGACGACCCGTTTCACGGTCCATGATTACGTTCACGGACTCAACAGTCCCATGTTGCGCAAACAGAGCACGCACCTGGCTCTCGTCAGCGGAAAAGGGCAGATTTCCAACGTAGATTTTCGTCATATCACCTAACTCACA